>JAEIGA010005979.1_pt1 | contig 18521 bp, 14 predicted proteins | sample 9270691 | NCBI WGS metagenome assembly JAEIGA01 (sample SAMN17057246, study PRJNA624740) | gut metagenome | biome: biome; isolation source: fecal sample | host: Bos grunniens | place: China: Xizang | collected 2019
GATCTGATCGAGGAGATGCTTCTTTTATCCAGATTGCAGGAAAAGGAACATCAGATGAGCTGGGTTGATTTCCCAATCTCGGATATCGTAGAAGAAGAAGCGCAGCTGTTTGTACAAATGGCGGAGATCAAAAAAAAGAAATTCAGCTATGAGGTACAGCCTATGCTGACCTACCATGGCAATGCCAAGGCAATTCGTCATATCACAGGGATCCTGCTGGACAATGCGATCCGATACTCTGATGAGAACGGGATCATCCGATTAAAGCTGTTTATGAAAGGGAGTCGGATCATACTGACGGTATTCAATACCGTTACGCATATCTCACGAAGCGAGCTGCCAAAGCTGACGGAGCGGTTTTACCGTTCTGACACATCGCGTAGCGCAGAGTCCAACTCGCACGGCATCGGCCTTCCGTCAGTAGAGGAGATCGTGCGCGCGCATCATGGGGAGATGATATTATCGACAAAGGATGAGCAGTCTTTCCTCGTGACCATTAAGCTATAGAGGATGTATTTTTGCACAAATATATCTTTCATGATAAACTGGTAAAAAAATAAATCTGGAGAATGAAAGAATGAAATCATTATCTCATTTAGACAAGCTTGAAGCAGAAGCGATCTATATCATCAGAGAAGTGGCGGCAGAGTGTGAAAAACCGGTGATGCTGTATTCGATCGGTAAGGATTCATCGGTCATGCTGCATTTGGCGATGAAAGCCTTTTACCCGGAAAAACCGCCATTTCCTTTCCTGCATGTCAATACGACATGGAAATTCCGCGAAATGATCGAATTCAGAGACCGGCGCGCAAAAGAGCTCGGCATCGAGATGCTGGAATACATCAACGAAGACGGTCTGGCACAGGGGATCAATCCGTTTGATCACGGTGCTGCATATACGGACATTATGAAGACACAGGCATTGAAGCAGGCTTTGACAAAGTATGGATTTACAGCTGCGTTTGGCGGTGGCCGAAGAGACGAAGAAAAAAGCCGTGCAAAAGAACGGATCTTTTCTTTCCGGAATGCGGAACAGGCCTGGGATCCGAAAAACCAGCGCCCGGAGATGTGGAAGCTTTTCAATACCGAGATCAACCAGGGAGAATCGATTCGTGTATTCCCGATCTCAAACTGGACCGAAGCAGACATCTGGCAGTATATCCGCCGGGAGAATATCCCGATCGTCCCGCTGTACTTATCAGCGATGCGGCCGGTTGTAGAGCGTGACGGAAATCTGATCCTTGTAGACGATGACCGTATGCGCCTGTATCCGGGAGAGAAACCGCAGATGAAAATGGTGCGTTTCCGTACACTTGGATGTTATCCGTTATCCGGCGGTGTAGAATCACAGGCGACAGATATCGACTCCGTGATCAAAGAAACCCTGTCTGCGGTAGAGTCAGAACGGACCAGCAGGGTGATCGATAAAGACGGCGGTTCCGCCAGCATGGAAAAGAGGAAGAGAGAGGGATACTTTTAGCAATGAAAGGATTACTGAAATTTATCACATGCGGCAGTGTGGACGACGGGAAATCCACGCTGATCGGTCATATGCTTTACGATGCCAAGCTTCTGTTCACAGATCAGGAGCAGGCGCTTGAACTTGACAGTAAAGTCGGTTCCCGCGGAGGAAAGGTGGATTATTCCCTGCTGTTAGACGGTCTTATGGCAGAGCGTGAGCAGGGGATCACGATCGATGTGGCATACCGCTATTTTTCGACGGAGAACCGGTCGTTTATCGTAGCAGACACCCCAGGGCATGAAGAATACACCAGAAACATGGCAGTCGGTGCTTCTTTTGCCGACCTTGCAGTCATTCTGGTAGACGCATCGCAGGGTGTTCTGATCCAGACGAGACGTCATACCAGGATCTGTGCGCTGATGGGCATCCGGCATTTTGTATTTGCCGTTAATAAGATGGATCTTGTCGATTACGATCAGAAGCGGTTTGAGCAGATCAAAAAAGAGATCCGTATCCTGGCTGCCGAGTTTGAATATGATTCGATCCAGATCATTCCGGTGTCCGCGACAGAAGGAGATAATATTACCGAGCGCTCTTCGAGAATGTTCTGGTATCAGGAAGCGACACTTCTGCAGTATCTGGAAGAGATCGATGTGGAAAAGGCAGACCGGGAATCCGGATTCACGATGCCGGTACAGCGTGTCAGCAGACCGGATCACACCTTCAGGGGGTTCCAGGGCCAGATCGAGACCGGCGCTGTATCAGTCGGAGATGAGATCCGTGTGCTCCCGTCTGAGGAAACGGCCCGTGTAACAAAGATCTTAAGCGCCGGAGAAGACGTGGACGAAGCAGGCAAAGGGGAGCCGGTCACCATCTGTCTTGACAAAGAGATCGATGTTTCGCGCGGATGTGTCCTGATCAAAGATGCAAAAACGCGTACCGGAACGATGTTTACGGTACAGCTTCTCTGGATGGATGACGGAAAGCTTTTGACGGGGCATAACTATCTTTTACGCCTCGGTACCGCGAAGGTTTCCGCGACCGTTATGAATATTAAATATCGGATCGATGTGAATACAGGCAATCAGGTTCCGGCAGACGCGATCCGGAAAAACGAGCTGGCAGTCTGTGATATCTCTGTCGCTGCGCCGCTTGTGTTTGATGTATTTGAACAGAACCGCGCGCTTGGCGGATTCATTCTGATCGACCGTGTGACGCACATGACATCTGCCTGCGGTACGATCCTGCATCCGCTGCGCCGCGCAGACAATATCGTTCCGTATGAGATGGATATTGACCGGACCCTCAGGGAAAACCAGAAAGGACAGAAGGCCCGTACGATCTGGCTGACCGGCCTTTCAGGATCCGGAAAATCTACGCTTGCAAATGAGATCGAAAAACGCCTGTTTGCAGAAGGAAAGCATACGATGACGCTTGACGGTGATAATGTCCGTAAGGGTCTGAATCAGAATCTGGGATTCAAGGAAGCAGACAGGATCGAGAACATCCGTCGTGTTGCCGAGGCGGCACGCCTGATGAATGATGCAGGCCTGATCGTGATCGCGTCATTTGTTTCTCCATATGAAAGAGACCGTGCGCGTGCGCGTGAGATCATCGGATCAGAGAATTTTATTGAGATCTATGTGAGCACGCCTTTGGAGGAGTGCGAGCGGCGTGATGTAAAAGGCCTTTATCAGAAAGCCCGCCGGGGAGAGATCCCGAATTTCACCGGAGTTACGGCAGTATATGAAGTACCTGAAAATCCGGAGATTACGATCGACACGACAGACATCAGCTTAGAAGAAGCGGCGGATATCGTGTTGGGACAGCTTACAGGTTTTTTACAGGCGGATTAATCCGGCTGATGGAATTTATGCAGAAGGATGACAGAGTTTTTGTGCCAGGAAGAAACAAAGAATCAAGGGAAAGCTGTTCCGAAAATCCTTCATAAAAAAGGGTATCTTTATGTAACGGAATTTTTTGCCGGAATGGCAGTAATGGCTGTGGAACTGGGTGCCAGCAGACTGCTGGCGCCTTATTTCAGTTCGTCACAGATCGTCTGGACGATCATTATCGGGACGATCATGATCGCGATGGCCCTGGGAAATGTATGGGGCGGCCGGATGGCAGACCGTTATCCGGAGCCGGACCGTCTCTATAAAAGGATGCTGATCGCTGCAGTCTGGATCGCATTGATCCCCGTTTTGGGGAAATATGTGATCGTCGGGATCACGGGGATCCTGATCATCACGATCAATACCAACCTGCTGATCTGGGCAGCATTTCTTGCATGCATGATCATTTTTGTGTTCCCGCTGTTTTTGCTGGGGACGGTAACGCCTTCCCTGGTGAAGTTTGCGACAGGGAATCTCGAACATAATGCAAGCGTTGTCGGCTCGCTGGGTGCCTGTAATACCATCGGAAGTATCATCGGTACATTTCTGCCGACGTTTGTAACGATCCCTGCTGTCGGAACGGCAGTGACGTTTTTGCTGTTTTCCGGGATCCTGCTGGTGATCGCATTGATCTATTTTATATCGGCAAAGGGCGGAAAACGGATGAGTGCCATTGCGGTTGCTGCATTTATTGTTTGCAGTATTTTCGGAAACTCTGACAGCTTTGCCTTTTGGGAAGATGATCTGACCTATGAAGGAGAATCTGTTTACAATTACCTTCAGGTACGGGATACAAAGAGCAGCACGATTCTGTCGACAAATGTATTGTTTGGTGTTCAGTCTGTGCGCATGAAAGAGGGCGGTCTGACCGGAATGTACTATGATTACGCGCTGGCAGCGCCTGTTATGGCGCATGTGGCGGACAGGGAGGACCCGTCGCTTTTGGTGCTTGGCATGGGGACGGGCACGTTTGCGCAGCAGACGGCAGAGTATTTCCCGGATGTGTCAGTAGAAGGTGTGGAGATTGACGAATCGATCACAGATCTTGCACATGCGTATTTTGAACTGTCAGAAGAGATTCCGGTTACGACCTATGACGGACGTGCCTATCTGTATGCGGATGAGCATCTGTATGATGTGATCATGGTGGATGCCTATCAGGATATCACCATTCCGTTCCAGATGAGCTCTGTTGAATTCTTTCAGCTTGTAAAAGAGCATTTAAAACCCGGCGGGGTCATGGTCGTCAATATGAATATGCACACCGATGAAAAAGGGAATATCAATGAGTACCTTTCCGATACGATCGATTCGGTTTTCTTGGATGTGGCATGTGTAGATGTGAAGGGTTCTACCAACAGGGAACTGTTTGCCAGTGATGATCCGGATGTGATTGATGCTTTTTTAAAGCAGCCGGCAAAGACGGATTCTGCAGAACTGAATTCCATGATGGAAGAAGTGCGGAGCGGTATGACGCCGTATCAGGGCGGAAACTGTATTTTTACAGATGATAAAGCGCCGGTTGAACTGATGGGAATGAAAGCGATCGATGCGCTGATCCGGGATGAGCTGGGATATTATAAAGATCTTTACCATGAAAAAGGCTTAAAAGGCCTGATGGATGAATTATAAACGTCGTGAAAAGATACGATAAGAGGATGCGTATATGGGAAAACGGATCGCACTCATCGTAGCGGTCGTGGCGGTCGCGCTTGCGCTGACCGGCAATTCGATCGGATGGATCCAGCGGACAGAGCTTAGCCGCGAGGAGTATTTTGCGTCTTTTGCGCAAGATTACAGAGAACAGGGGAAAGATGATGACGGGAACACCATGATCCTGGTGTCCGCGCCTGATTTTTCGCGCCTTCAGAAAGAATCAGCGAGACCGATCGCGGAATTGAACGTCAATGACCTTCAGGTTCTGGTTTCCGGTCATCCTGCATACAAAAAGGACTATACGTTTCCGGTAGAGGAAGTCTCACAGGAGTCGGTACAGGAAGGGTTCTTCCGGCAGCTGGCACTGGGCTATCTTTATCAGACGGGAGAGACCGCGGCGATCAGCGGACAATGGTCTGAAAAAAAGAGTGAAGCGGATGCGGCGGTCCTTGCAAGTGAGATCACGGTTTCAACCGGATCATCACAGGAGCCTGCAGGTGATGACCTGAAGGAATATCTGACATGGTATCGGGACGGCAAGGCGGAAAACCTGCTGCTGCTTCCCGAAAACTATAATTACTGGAAGGTGGCAGAAGCGCTTGAACCGGAGAATGCGGAAGCGATCTGTTATCAGCCGGTCTATGAACTGACAGGAGAAGAATTTGCGGTAGAGGATGCCGATTACTATGAGATCCTGATGGAAGAACTGGTACTGATGGATCTTGACGAAAGTAAAACAGAATATGCTTCCGAGCTGACCTTTGACAACCTGCATTCCTTTGTGGATGCGGAATTTGAAAAAGAGATCATGCGCAAAGCAGTGGTAGACCGACTTGCGGGGAGCAGCCCCGGGATGGCATCTCTGCGGGATGATATCAATAACGTTACGACCCTGATCAAAAACGGGACGGAAAGCGGCTATGAATGGTCAGAAAGTATGGCGGTCTTTGAAGTCATGGCGGAAAGCTATGCGGATTTTGACAATCTGCTGACAACCATTTCCGCAAATAGCGATGGGGCATTAAAGGAGCAGGCAGATGTGCTTCTTGCTGAAACGCAAAAGGCCATGCGGATCCGTCTGCAGACCTATCAGAGCTTTTCCAATGCGACCAGAAGCGATTTCGATGTCCGCTGGCTCAACGCGATCTTCTTTGAAGCGGCAAAAGCATCGGAGGATTATGCGAATGACGAACAGTTCAGCCGGATGATCGACGAGGCCGAGAGACTGTTTGGCCTGGTTTCGATCAGACAGGACATGAAGCAGAATATCGCTGCGATGACGGTGCTCCCGCAGCCGGAGCTTGTAAGCTGTATGCAGAACACAAGCGAACTGATCGCGCAGGCCAGGATCGACCGGGTCGTTGAACAGGCTCTTTACGCACTGACAACCCAGATCCAGAAAGAACAGTCTGCCGGTACACTGCAGGAGATCACCGGAAAGGCATATATAGCATATTCCAAGTACCTGTTGTTTGGCAGGATGCATGGGGAATATCTGCTGCACGGGTTTGTGTCAACCGATAAGGATGTGCGGCAGTGGTTTACAGAGAATGTCGGTACAGACATTGTCTCCTGGTATGATACAAAGAGCGCAAATCTTCTGAATATGAGAAGCGATCTTTTGAAGGTCCATGAGTCTGATCTGGAATCCTATGAAGGACACAGCTATCTTTGCGTTGATTCCGGGAAAACCTGGGAAGAGGCGAAGGAATTCTGTGAATCCATGGGCGGGCATCTGGCCTGTGTCAATACAGAAGGCGAGCAGAAATTTATCGAGTCCCTGATCGGAAGCGGTGATATGCATCAATACTGGCTCGGCGGCTATGCATCGGGCGAGGCGTATGTCTGGATCACCGGGGAAGAGTTTTCCTATACCAACTGGGATGTGAAAGAGCCGGGCGGTGAAGGTCTTACGGCCGGCGGCACATATCTGCAGATCTTAAAGGACGCGGATCCAAAGATCACGGACAGTAAGGCATTTGCCTGGAAGCTGGCACCGGTTGATAATATCTATCAGGTGGAAAAACCGGAGTTGATCAAAAAAGCGGAAGAGGAAGCCAAAAAGGCACAGGAGGCTGCCGCGGCGCAAGCTGCCGGAGAGCAGAGTGCAGGAAATACTACGGCCGCCGCTCCGGCCGGCACGGATCAGGCAGCGGTACTGACACCTGAGCAGCAGAAAGAGCTGGAAGCAGTACAGAAACAATATAAAGAAGACCTGGATACAGTAGGTTTTTATGGAACAGATCACGTCGGCTTCATATGTGAGTGGGATTGATCTGCCAAATGAGGCAGGTAATGCGATGAGTTATAAAGATGAAAAAAGAAAACCGGATCTGTATGAGTCCGAAAACGTAGTGAAGATGGATTTTCAGAATATCAACGGAACAACGATAGAAGATGTTCAGCGTCTTCTTGAGATGCAGCATCAGTTTGATGATTTCCGTAAACTGATGATGGAATACGAGTGTGCGATCTCTGAGGTGCGGACAAAACTGGACGTGCTGAATGCAGAGATGTCACTCCGCACGGACCGGAATCCGTTTGAATCGATCAAGGTACGCCTGAAGTCGCCCATCAGCATTTATGAAAAGATCGAGCGCCGCGGTTATCCGTTTACAGTGGAAAGCATCCGTGATAATCTGCATGATATCGCGGGGATCCGTGTGGTCTGCTCGTTTATTGATGACATCTACAGGCTGCGGGATTATCTGCTGCAGCAGGACGATGTCACGCTTGTGGAGGAAAAGGATTATATCGCCAACCCGAAGCCGAACGGTTACAGGAGTCTTCATATTATTATCGAGATTCCGGTATTCATGGTAGAAGGAAAAGTCCTGAGACGGGTAGAGGTGCAGTTTCGGACGATCGCAATGGATTTCTGGGCCAGTCTGGAACACAAACTGAAATATAAGAGGGATATCGAGAATGCGGAAACCATCATAGAGGAGCTTGCCATCAGCGCCGATATGGTCAATCAGCTTGACCGGCGCATGCAGCAGATCCGGGAAAAGATCGATGGAAACACAATAAAGGAAGAGAACATGTAAAGAAAGGCCGCGCAACTTTTTTGGTTGACGCGGCTTTTTTCATATGGTATAGTAGTGTGGCTAAAGAAGCAATTGGTCTTTTTTTTATGCCTAAAAATAGAATTGGATGGAGGTGGAAGCCGTGCGTGTGAAGATCACATTGGCCTGCACAGAGTGTAAGCAGAGAAATTACGATTTAACAAAGGAAAAGAAAAATCATCCGGATCGTATGGAAGTAAGAAAGTACTGCAGATTCTGCAGAAAACATACTCTTCATAAGGAAACAAAGTAATGGGAAAAGAGAAAAACGAAAAAGCCGAAAGAGGAGCATGGTTTGCCGGACTGAAGTCTGAGTTTTCCAAAATCGCCTGGCTGGACCGCCCAACGCTGTTTAAGCAGGTTGTAGCTGTAATCATCGTCTCAGTGATCCTGGGAATTATTATTGCTGCGCTTGATTTTGGTATTCAGCAGGGCGTGGATTTCCTTGTCAGTCTTTGACCGTAGAAAGGAGCAGATGCATATATGGCAGAAGCGCATTGGTATGTAGTTCACACCTATTCCGGTTATGAGAATAAAGTAAAAGCGAATATTGAGAAAAAGATTGAAAACCGTCATCTGGAAAATGAGATCCTGGAAGTACGTGTTCCGATGCAGGATGTGATCGAGCTCAAGAACGGAGCGAGAAAGCCGGTGCAGAAGAAGATGTTCCCGGGATATGTTCTGATCAACATGGTCATGAATGATGATACCTGGTATGTCGTTCGCAACACCAGAGGTGTGACGGGATTTGTCGGTCCCGGATCCAAACCGGTACCGCTGACGGAAGCAGAGATGCGTCCGCTCGGCATCAAAGTGGAGAATCTGGTCATTGATTATGCAGAGGGCGATTCCGTTAAGGTGATCGCCGGCGTATGGCGTGATACGGTCGGCATTGTCCGCAAGATGGATATGAACAAACAGATCGTTACGATCAATGTCGAGCTCTTCGGCCGTGAGACGCCTGTTGAGATCAGTTTTGAAGATGTCCAGAAGCTCTGATAGTTGTTAGATTCTGTGTGTCAACCGCAGTTATCTTTATAAAGGAGGCTATGAAAAATGGCAAAAAAAGTAGAAGGGTTTATTAAGTTGCAGATTCCTGCCGGAAAAGCAACACCGGCCCCGCCGGTCGGTCCCGCTCTTGGTCAGCACGGTGTTAACATCGTGGAGTTTACCAAGCAGTTTAACGCAAAAACGGCGGACATGGGTGATACGATCATTCCGGTCGTGATCACAGTATATGCTGACAGAAGCTTTAGCTTCATTACAAAGACACCGCCGGCACCGGTTCTGATCAAAAAGGCATGCAAGATCCAGTCAGGATCAGGACAGCCGAACAGAACAAAGGTCGCAAAGATCACAAAGGATCAGATCCGCGAGATCGCTGAGACCAAAATGCCGGACCTGAATGCAGCAAACATCGAATCTGCCATGAGCATGATCGAAGGTACCTGCAGAAGCATGGGCGTTGTTGTAGAAGACTAAAGGTTTTCGTGGGAGAAGAAATTCGCGATCACCACAGGAGGTAAAGAATGAAACGAGGAAAGAAATATCTTGAAGCTGCAAAGTCTTATGACAAAACGGTTCAGTATGATCCGGAAGCAGCGATCGAGATCGTAAAAGAGAATGCAAAAGCAGGATTTGATGAGACGATCGAAGCGCATATCCGTACAGGTTGCGATTCCAGACATGCAGATCAGCAGATCCGTGGAGCGGTCGTACTTCCGCATGGAACAGGTAAAACAGTCCGCGTCCTTGTTTTTGCAAAAGGAACAAAACTGGATGAAGCACAGGAAGCCGGCGCAGATTTCGTTGGCGGAGAAGAGCTGCTTCCCCGAATTCAGAATGATGGATGGCTTGACTTTGATGTCGTAGTTGCGACACCGGATATGATGGGCGTTGTAGGACGTCTCGGCCGTGTACTTGGACCGAAAGGCCTGATGCCGAACCCGAAAGCCGGTACCGTAACAATGGATGTAGCAAAAGCCATTGCCGATATTAAAGCCGGTAAGATTGAGTACCGTCTGGATAAGTCCAATATTATCCACGTACCGATCGGCAAAGCATCCTTTACGAAAGAACAGATTCTTGAGAACTTCCAGACCCTGATGGGCGCAGTTGTAAAGGCAAGACCGAGCGCAGTAAAAGGTGCGTTCTTAAAGAACATTACGATTGCATCTACCATGGGACCGGGCGTAAAAGTAAACCCGGCGAAGTTCGTTTAAACAATAATCTTTTGTGGTTGACACACAGAATATAAAATGCTAGAATAGCAAAGCAATTGCCGAAGACAGCAGGTGCCAAAAGGCGTAATCATTGTGAGCCTGCCGAGGGAATTTACAAAGAGACGCGAAAGCGTATATTGTAAAGAGTTTATACTCCCTCTGTCTTGTGCAGGCAGAGGGAGTTTCTTGTATACACTCCCGTGGCAATTTTTGTAACCATTGTGCACGAATCAAAAGGAGGTGTACGTTTCGTGGCAAAAGTAGAATTAAAACAGCCGATCGTACAAGAGATATCCGAGCAGATCGCCGGCGCGCAGAGCATCGTACTGGTAGATCACCGCGGACTGACCGTTGCAGAGGATACAAAACTTCGTAAAGAGCTGAGAGAAGCAGGCGTTTCTTATAAAGTATATAAGAACACTCTGATGAACTTTGCTTTTAAGGGAACGGAGTTTGAAGCTCTCACGGAATGCTTGAAAGGACCGAGCGCCATCGCAGTTTCAAAAGAAGATGCGACAGCACCGGCCAGAATCCTTGTAAACTTTGCAAAGAATGCTCCGAAGCTTGAGCTCAAAGCAGGCATCGTGGAAGGCCAGATGTATGATGTGAATGGCCTGAAGGAAGTTGCTGCCGTACCGGCAAGAGAAGTCCTGATTTCCAAGCTGCTTGGAAGCATGCAGTCACCGATCGCAAATCTGGCTCGCGTTCTGAACCAGATCGCAGAGAATGGTGGCGGCGCAGCAGCTGCTGCAGAAGCACCGGCTGAAGAGACAGCAGAAGCACCGGCAGAAGAAGCTGCAGAAGCACCGGCAGAGGAAGCACCGGCTGCAGAATAGGCCGGAAGTTACCTGGATAGCGCCATGCGGCGCAAACCTGTAATGTTAATAAGTATTATAATTTCTGGAGGAAAGAAATCATGGCAAAATTAACTACTGAAGAATTTATCGAAGCGATCAAAGAGCTGACAGTACTGGAGCTGAATGATCTGGTAAAAGCATGTGAAGAAGAGTTTGGCGTATCTGCAGCAGCAGGCGTTGTTGTAGCAGCAGCAGGCGGTGACGCAGGCGCAGCTGAGGAAGAGAAAGATTCCTTTGATGCTGAGCTGACAGAGATCGGCCCGAACAAGGTTAAGGTTATCAAGGTTGTTCGTGAGATCACAGGTCTTGGCCTGAAAGAAGCAAAAGAGCTGGTTGACAGTGCACCGAAGATGATCAAAGAGGGCGTTGACAAGGCAGAAGCTGAAGAGATCAAGGCTAAGGTTGAAGCAGAAGGTGCTGTTGTTACACTGAAGTAATATGCGCACGAGAAAAAAACTGGCTGCCTTTTGCAATATCATTGGTATCGTGATATTGGCAGTGGTGATTGCCGCATGTGTACCGATCGCGGCGCCGAGGTTTCTGGGGTATCAGGCATACAACATCATGAGTGGAAGTATGGAACCCGAGATTCCTGTCGGCAGTCTGGTTTATGTCAAGCCGATTGCACCTGAGGATATAGCACCTAACGATGTGATCGCTTTTTCTTCAAATGATTCTGTGATTGTTCACAGGACAGTTGAGAACCATATCGTAGAAGGCGAGATCGTTACCAAGGGCGACGCGAATGAGGCGGAAGATATGGCACCGGTTGCCTATCAGTCGGTCCTTGGCCGTGTTGAACGCCACATCCCTTATCTGGGACAGCTGATGCTGATCTTAGGATCCGGGATCGGAAAGGTTTGCATGTTGTGTCTTGCGGTATGCGGGATCCTGCTCAATGTTTTGGGCAGCAGGCTGAGACAAGAATGAGATACTTGGGCGGAGAATTTTCTTTTGAAAATTCTCCGCTTGTTTTTTTCTAAAAACCATAATATTTCCTTGACACTTGACATACATTTATGATATCCTTATTTGCGCTTTACTGCGTAAACATGGGTGAACTATGCCCTGAGCAGTGAAAATGCACGAAATCTGATATGATTTCTTAGGACTTTTACCAAAAAACACGCATATTTTGAGAGGTGGAACGTCAATGGAGAAAAACAGAATACGTCCGGTCGAGGCCGGAAGAAACATGCGTATGAGTTATTCCAGACAGAAGGAAGTCCTGGAGATGCCCAACCTGATCGAGGTTCAGAAGGAATCCTATAAGTGGTTTCTGACCGACGGGTTGAAGGAGGTCTTCGAGGATGTGTCTCCGATCATGGATTACAGTGGTAATCTCAGCCTGGAATTCGGGGACTTTACACTATGTACGGATGAAGTGAAATATTCCATACAGGAGTGTAAGGGAAGGGATATGACTTATGCAGCACCATTGAAAGTCAAGGTGAGACTCTATAATAAAGAGGCAGAAGACATCAATGAGCATGAGATTTTTATCGGCGATCTTCCACTGATGACTGAGACGGGAACGTTTGTGATCAATGGGGCAGAGCGTGTTATAGTCAGCCAGCTGGTTCGTTCACCGGGCATTTATTATGGAATCGCTCATGATAAAGTCGGTAAGGAGCTCTTTTCGTGTACCGTAATCCCGAACAGGGGTGCATGGCTGGAATATGAGACAGATTCAAACGATGTTTTTTATGTTCGTGTTGACAGGACCCGTAAAGTACCGATCACAGTTTTGATCCGTGCGCTTGGATACGGGACGAATCAGGAGATCGTTGACCTCTTTGGCGAGGAGCCGAAGATCATGGCAAGTCTCGGAAAAGATATTGCAGCAAGCTATCAGGACGGTCTTCTGGAATTATATAAGAAGATCCGCCCGGGTGAGCCGCTGTCTGTAGAGAGCGCAGAGAGCCTGATCACAGCGATGTTTTTTGACCCGAGAAGATATGATCTTGCCCGTGTAGGCAGATATAAATTCAACAAAAAGCTGATGCTGCGCAACCGGATCGCCGGCCAGACACTCGCAGAGGATGTTGTGGATATGCAGACAGGTGAATTCCTGGCAGAAGCAGGCACGGTTGTAACAAGAGAACTTGCGGATCAGATCCAGAATGCCGCAGTTCCGGCAGTGCTGATCCAGACAGAAAGCCGCAATGTACGTGTTCTTTCCAACATGATGGTAGATCTGCGTAATTTTGTGGATTGTGATCCGGAAGAGCTTGGGATCACAGAGCTTGTATACTATCCGGTACTTGAGCAGATGATGCGCGAGATCCCGGAAATTGAAGAACTCAAAGAAGCGATCAAGAGAAGCGTACATGACCTGATTCCGAAGCATATCACCAAGGAAGATATCATCGCTTCTATCAACTATCATATCCATCTCGAATACGGAATCGGCAGTGATGATGACATTGACCACCTCGGAAACCGCCGTATCCGTGCAGTCGGTGAGCTTCTGCAGAACCAGTACAGAATCGGTATTTCACGTCTGGAGCGTGTTGTGCGGGAGCGCATGACCACACAGGATATCGAAACGATCACACCGCAGAGTCTGATCAACATCAAGCCGGTGACGGCAGCTGTAAAGGAATTCTTTGGTTCTTCCCAGCTGTCCCAGTTTATGGATCAGAACAACCCGCTTGGCGAGCTGACGCATAAGCGTCGTTTATCAGCATTGGGACCGGGCGGTCTGTCCAGAGACCGTGCCGGATTTGAGGTTCGTGATATCCATTATTCCCATTACGGAAGAATGTGCCCGATCGAGACACCTGAAGGTCCGAATATCGGTCTGATCAACTCCCTGGCTTCTTATGCCCGTATTAACAAGTACGGCTTTGTTGAGGCACCGTATCGTAAGATTGATAAAACCGATCCGCAGAATCCGCGTGTTACGGATGAAGTTGTCTACATGACTGCGGATGAAGAAGATAATTACCATGTAGCACAGGCAAATGAGCCGCTCGATGAAGAAGGACACTTCAAGAGAAAATCCGTTTCCGGCCGTTTCCGTAAAGAGACGCAGGAATACGAGAGAACAGCGTTTGACTTCATGGATGTCTCTCCGAAGATGGTGTTCTCAGTCGCAACCGCACTGATCCCGTTCCTGGAGAATGACGATGCGAACCGTGCGCTGATGGGTGCGAACATGCAGCGTCAGGCAGTACCGCTTCTGACCACAGAAGCACCGGTCGTTGGTACCGGAATGGAGCCAAAGACTGCTGTTGACTCCGGCGTTTGTGTCGTTGCAAAGGCAGACGGTGTGGTAGAGCGCGCATGTGCGGATGTTATCACGATCAAATATGATGAGGATGGCACCAGAGAAGACATTCGTCTTTCCAAATTCGAACGCTCCAACCAGTCCAACTGCTACAACCAACGTCCGATCGTATTCAAAGGCGATCACGTTGAAGCAGGACAGGTCATTGCAGATGGTCCGTCTACTGCAAAGGGTGAACTGGCACTTGGCAAAAACCCGTTGATCGGATTTATGACCTGGGAAGGTTATAACTACGAGGATGCGGTTCTGTTAAGTGAACGTCTGGTACAGGATGACGTTTATACATCCATCCATATTGAAGAATATGAAGCAGAAGCACGTGATACCAAGCTGGGACCGGAAGAGATCACAAGAGATGTTCCGGGTGTCGGCGAAGATGCATTAAAAGATCTTGATGAGCGTGGTATCATCCGCATTGGCGCAGAGGTCCGTGCCGGAGATATCCTGGTTGGTAAAGTAACACCGAAGGGCGAGACAGAGCTGACAGCAGAAGAGCGTCTTCTTCGTGCGATCTTTGGTGAGAAAGCACGTGAAGTACGTGACACTTCCCTGAAAGTACCGCATGGAGAATACGGTATTGTTGTTGACGCAAAGGTATTCTCTCGTGAAAACGGAGATGAGCTTTCACCGGGTGTAAACCAGGCAGTTCGTATTTACATTGCACAGAAGAGAAAGATCTCTGTTGGTGATAAGATGGCCGGCCGTCACGGAAACAAGGGTGTTGTATCCCGTGTGCTTCCGGTAGAAGATATGCCGTTCCTGCCGAACGGACGACCGCTGGATATCGTACTGAATCCGCTGGGCGTTCCGTCCCGTATGAACATCGGACAGGTCCTGGAGATCCATCTGAGCCTGGCAGCAAAAGCGCTTGGCTTTGAAGTGGCAACACCTGTCTTCGACGGCGCGAAAGAAAATGATATTATGGATACCCTGGATCTGGCGAACGATTATGTAAACCTGTCCTGGGAAGAATTCGAAGCAAGACATAAAGAGGAACTCCTTCCGGAAGTTCTGGAATATCTTTATGAAAACCGTGAGCATCGGAAGCTGTGGAAGGGCGTGCCGATCTCAAGAGACGGTAAAGTCAGACTTCGTGACGGACGTACGGGCGAGTTCTTTGACAGTCCTGTTACGATCGGTCATATGCACTATCTGAAGCTGCATCATCTGGTAGACGATAAGATCCATGCACGCTCTACCGGCCCGTACTCACTTGTAACACAGCAGCCGCTGGGTGGTAAGGCACAGTTCGGCGGACAGCGTTTCGGTGAGATGGAGGTTTGGGCACTTGAAGCGTATGGCGCATCCTATACCCTTCAGGAGATCCTGACAGTGAAGTCTGATGATGTGATCGGACGTGTTCGTACTTATGAGGCGATCATTAAGGGAACCAATATCCCGCAGCCGGGTATTCCGGAGTCCTTCAAGGTGCTGTTGAAAGAGCTGCAGTCTCTTGGACTTGATATGACCCTTGAGGATGAGGACGGCAAAGAGGTTCGCCTGAAAGAAGCGAGCGAATACGGTACGACAGATTTCAATGCGATCGACCGTGATATGAGCCGTAATATGCAGCGTGACAACGAATCTGAATTTGCTGCAGCAGGTTATACCTCTCAGGAATTCAATGAGCAGGGTGAACTTGTAAACGTTGACGTGGAAGAGGAAATGACGGAAGAGTTTGATGCAGATGAGATGGATCTGGAACCGTCAGATGACTTTGACATGGATGCGGAAGCAATGGATGAAGAGTAAGGGAAGGAGAATCGGACATGGCAGATTTAGCAAATAAAGATAACGTACAAAACCCAACGTTTGATGCCATTCGGATCGGACTGGCTTCCCCTGAAAAGATCCGTGAATGGTCACACGGCGAAGTAAAAAAGCCTGAGACGATCAATTACCGTACGCTGAAGCCGGAAAAAGACGGCTTGTTCTGTGAGCGTATTTTCGGACCGAGCAAGGACTGGGAATGCCACTGCGGAAAGTATAAGAAGATTCGCTATAAAGGTGTAGTCTGCGACCGATGCGGCGTAGAGGTTACAAAATCCAATGTCCGTCGTGAGCGGATGGGACATATTGAACTGGCAGCACCGGTTTCCCATATCTGGTACTTTAAGGGAATCCCGAGCCGCATGGGACTGATCCTGGATCTGTCTCCGCGTGTGCTGGAGAGAGTTCTTTACTTTGCATCCTATATTGTTCTGGATGCCGGAGATTCCGGACTTGCATATAAGCAGGTGCTGACCGAGGGTGAGTACCAGGAAGCACTGGAAAAATACGGCATGACATTCCGTGTCGGTATGGGCGCGGAAGCAGTTCGTGAGCTTCTTGCAGCGATCGATCTGGAGAAAGAATCTGAAGAGCTGAAGGATGAACTGAAAAAATCAACCGGCCAGAAACGTACACGTATCATCAAGCGTCTGGAAGTGGTAGAGGCATTCCGTGATTCCGGAAACAAACCGGAATGGATGGTCATGACCGTTATCCCGGTCATTCCGCCGGATCTTCGCCCGATGGTACAGCTTGACGGTGGCCGTTTCGCGACATCAGATCTGAATGATCTGTATCGTCGTATCATCAACAGAAACAACCGTCTAAGCCGTCTGCTTGAGCTTGGCGCGCCGGACATCATCGTTCGCAACGAAAAGCGTATGCTGCAGGAAGCAGTAGATGCGCTGATCGACAACGGCCGTCGCGGAAGACCGGTTACAGGACCGGGCAACCGCGCACTGAAATCGCTTTCTGATATGCTGAAAGGTAAGGGCGGACGCTTCCGTCAGAACCTTCTGGGTAAGCGTGTTGACTATTCCGGACGTTCGGTTATCGTCGTCGGACCGGAGCTTAAGATCTATCAGTGCGGTCTGCCGAAAGAAATGGCGATCGAGCTGTTTAAGCCGTTCGTTATGAAAGAGCTTGTTGGAAACAAGACAGCACATAACATCAAGAACGCAAAGAAGATGGTGGAAAGACTTCAGCCTGAGGTCTGGGATGTGCTTGAAAAAGTCATCAAAGAGCATCCGGTTATGTTAAACCGTGCCCCCACACTGCACCGTCTGGGTATCCAGGCATTTGAGCCGATCCTGGTAGAAGGTAAGGCGATCAAGCTGCATCCGTTGGTATGTACGGCGTACAATGCCGACTTTGACGGCGACCAGATGGCGGTTCATCTTCCGCTGTCTGTAGAGGCGCAGGCAGAATGCCGCTTTATGCTCCTTTCACCGAACAACCTGCTGAAACCGTCTGACGGCGGTGTCGTTGCGGTTCCGTCCCAGGATATGGTACTTGGTATCTATTACCTGACACAGGAGCGTCCGGGTTCCATCGGAGAGGGTCACTGCTTTAAGGACCTTGGGGAAGCCATCATGGCATATGAGAACAAGGAGCTCATTCTGCAGAGCCGTATCAAGGTCCGTGTGACAAGACAGATGGCGGACGGAAGCAGCAAGACAGGCCTGGTAGAGTCTACACTCGGCAGATTCCTGTTTAATGAGATCCTTCCGCAGGATTTGGGATTTGTTGACCGCTCCGTGCCGGAGAACGAACTGGCTCTGGAAGTTGACAAGCTGGTCAAGAAAAAAGACCTCAAAGAGATCCTTGAGCGCGTGATCGGTGTACATGGCGCAACGAAGACAGCTGAAGTACTGGATGCGATCAAGTCTATGGGATACAAGTATTCCACACAGGCCGCAATGACGGTATCCATTTCTGATATGACCGTGCCGGCTGAGAAGCAGCAGATGCTTGATGAGGCACAGGCAACCGTTGACAGCATTACAAGGAACTATCGCAGAGGTCTTCTGTCTGAGGAAGAACGTTACAAAGAAGTTGTACAGACCTGGAGAGATACCGATGAGAAACTGACGAAGGTACTGCTCGATGGTCTGGATGAGTTTAACAATATCAACATGATGGCCGATTCCGGAGCCCGTGGTTCCGACAAGCAGATCAAACAGCTTGCGGGTATGCGTGGCCTGATGGCAGATACAACCGGTCGTACGATCGAGCTGCCGATCAAGTCGAACTTCCGTGAAGGCCTTGACGTTCTGGAGTATTTCATGTCAGCGCACGGTGC
>JAEIGA010005980.1_pt1 | contig 18517 bp, 11 predicted proteins | sample 9270691 | NCBI WGS metagenome assembly JAEIGA01 (sample SAMN17057246, study PRJNA624740) | gut metagenome | biome: biome; isolation source: fecal sample | host: Bos grunniens | place: China: Xizang | collected 2019
TCCTTACCATTGAAAGTATCTACAGCTGTTGTTCCTTTTCCGTATTCATGTATATGACAGACGTCCTTCAAGTTGGATTGTCTGCCGAGATTTAGGCTAGGATAATCATCGATGATGGTGAGTTTGCTTCTCTTGCCTTTGTTCAGAAAATTAGGATAATGAGCCAGTTTAAGATACAGCTTAGCGATTTCAGCAGATAATGGTGATGAGCCGACAACTATGAGGTGTTGTGAACTCTCATCTTCTGACGAAAGGAATGGAAGCCTTAATCCGCTTTCGTCGTAGATAAGTAGCTTTGCTGCAGATAATTCGTCACGATTGAAGCATCTGAGTTATAGACCCTTAAGGTCGATCTTTGTTTGAGAGAATAAGAGGAGAACATCCGGATTGTCAATTTCAATAAGACATTCTACATTATTTGTCTCTTTGTGGATATGGCATATTTCCTGAAGGCATGATATGTTTGCCGCATCATGATCCGTCTCATTGTCCTCTCCCAGTATGTATACTTGTTTGGCATCGGCATATGAAGCTCTTTCAAGGTTCTTTACAAATCTGCGATCTCCGGTTAGGATTATAAATTCATCTGCTCTGCCGCTACCGATGTATGATGTGATTCTAGCGCGGACTTCTTTCGCCTTTTGAGTTGTCAGAACGACCTTTCGCCCTTGTTGTCCAAGCAGGAACTCCAGGGAGTTATAAAACATACTGTTCGTTCCTAAGATGAGGGTGTGATCTTTCAGGTCGACGTCGGTCTCTCCATTACGATAAGCTTCTGCCTGATTGGAAAACATATTGCTAATTGTGGTAATCAACAATGCAGTAAAGACCACAGCTCCAATGAGTGCAATAATCAACTGAAAAATGGTTGATGGCTTTTCGCTTGCGCTGAAAGCACCGGGATCCAACATCAATTCTACTATTCTGCCTAATGAAATAGGAGTGCATGTAAACAGCCCTACTATCAGGTCAGTTATAAGGATGAGTCCCAAAGCGAGCAGGCAAATGCCCACAGCGCACAAGAGTGGCATCCATACCCCTCTTGCATATGAACGAGTAACGAGTAGCGTTAGCTCATGCCATAAACGTTTCATAGGTTCAGTTTTTTAATTCGTGTTATTATTGCGCTCGGCTTTCTTCCGAAATGTTCAGCCATGTCATTGATTGATGCACCTTCAGACCACATTTGTGTCAGTTCGCTATCAGCATTTTCAGTCCATGGGTCAAAAGCATTCGGATGTTCTTGTCTGGCTGCATATATGGAATAGACTGGCTCGCCGATAAGCTTCTTGTATGCCTTAAGGTACTTCTTCAGTCTTTTGACATCCTTGTCGCTCAGGTAGGGGAGTCGGCGGATATCCATGTTGTCAGAAAGATCATTGATCTTGACTGCTGTGGCAAGAGGATTCTTCCGGACTCGCTCTATGAAGTCGTCGTAGTTTTCATTCTCATGTAACTTGGTCAGACATCTGAGTGCAGAAATGACCTCCTGTGAGAAGCCCTCTTCAGCGAGGCTCTCGAAAGTCCAGTCGGTATCTTCAATGACATCGTGAAGCACTCCTACAATTTTCTCATCCTCAGTCTTACCCATCTCCATCACGCGGAGAGGGTACCCAATGTAATCGCGGCCAGCCTTGTCAAGTTGTCCTTGATGTGCTTCTATCACTATTTCAATTGCTCTTTGAAGGGTGCTCATGGTAATTCTTACAATGACTTGATTACTCCTCTATTTATCAATTCTTTTTCAACATCTAAAATGTCTATGTTTTGGCAAATGACAGTGCCTGTTCCAGAAGTGTGGTCTTCAATATTGTACTTACCTTCTATTCCTAATGACAACTTTATGTTTGCATTAGGTGTTTTGAATTCAACGTATGCGCCTAATGCTTCTGCAGTATGAGAAAGATAGGTTGAAGTTACATCTGCGCAATGGAGTCTCGTTTCATAATGCAGGAATGTAGTCAATACCTCATATCTTATGGTCGTTCTTTGTGTGTCTGACCTGAAATAATACGCATGTCCGTTATCATCAGTATAGAAATAGCGATTGTTTGTCCTTACGCAGTTGTTCAGAATTTCTAAGAGAGTATTAGGATTAGATATATTAACCAAGTAGTATTTCCAATCAGTTTTACTAAAGCTTCCTTTCTTTAAGCAAATATCATCCTCCAGAAACTCTCTGAAAGTTAGAGTGGATTTTCCTGGCTTCATCCAGTCGTCAATAAGATCCTTGAAGAGCCTGCCGTAAAATCCAGACGTAGAGTCTGGTTTCCTGAGGTATTGTTTCCAACTGCAATCACGATGATCGTTAAATCTTCCGAGGCTTCCAAGACCGTCCTTATTATTGTGTCTATAGTCATCACGACATATCATGGCCTGTATTATAAGCGCATCGATTGGGGTGCAGTCAAGAGATTTAGAGTTTGTAGCTTGAATGACATTAAATATAAGGTTAAGTCTCTCCATATATTGGTCAAACATAACTTTGTCGTATGATAAATCAGTCTTGCTCCAAGATAGTGGAGCAATGATCTGTCCCCACAGGTAATAGTTATCTTCTGCATCAAGAATACTTTTTTCCCAATCAGCAGAACTAACTCCGGCCGTTTCGGACATTCTTAAATCTGCTTTAATCTTTTCCTCATTAAGACGTTCGTGCTCTTGTCCATATGGGTGTGACTGGATATGCTCTGCAATCAGTTGCAGAACGTCATTGTTGGAATTCTTTCGGTAATTGTGTCTATATTCCTCAAGCCAATTGTCAACAGCCTCGATAGCACTTTGAACATCATCAAAACTATCCAACCTAGAATTCTTATTGTTGGAGTTAAAGATATTGCGAATGAAGCGCATCCAGTCAATAAAATTCTTTTTCTCAACAGAATTTTCGGCAATGCTTGAAGCATTTGCAATCTTGAGATACTCCAACATGGCATATATCATCACACGCGTATCGTGCGTTGGGAATTCATCAAGGAATTCTTCTAACAGAGTTCTTGAATTGTGTCTGTTAAGTTGCGGAAGCAGTTCAGACGCATCGTGCCATTTGTTTCCCTCTTTGTAAAGTAGGTGTTCTATGTCGCAATAGATGCTGCTAAAATCTAATTTGGAGAATTCTGTAAAACCTACTGAACGCTCATGACGGGCGTATTCGATATATCTATTTATTACATCATTTATGGCTCCTCGTTTATATATGGATTCACGAAGTCTGGCAGCATAATTAATTGCATCACCTTTGACTTCGCTACCATGAATGTCCTCTTTAAAGAATGATTTTCCAGCAAGACGAACAAGCAACCTTTCTAATTTAGTCTCAACCGTTCTAATCTCGTCTAATTTAGGGTCATCACTTAGATTTGACTTGTCCCAACAGAAATCGATCCATTTCCCATCTACAGCCTCTCTCCATTCTGATGTGAATTGCTCGTTATCTTGTGGTAAACCTTGAAGTTCCATCTCTTCCTCAAGCGATGATTTTAGAATCTCAAAACTTGTCAATGCCTTTCCGCGGGCATTCATTTTCTCGAATAGTCTATCACCATCACAGTCCAGATCATCAAGAAGCATGAATGTTATATCATCAAGCCTTCTATTCTGTGTAATACCTACTTGATAATCACGTCCTTGCTCTCTTAAGCACTTTTCTATTGATTCAATGACGGTTATCATTGAGTGAATATTTGGGTCATCATGCCAATCCCACTTAAAATCATCAAGCTGCTGCATATACTCGAAGAGTGTCGGGATCTTCTTTAATGGAAATCTTAGTCGGATGGTTATATAATCGATATCTGACTCATTTTTCCATTTCTTTTCATTCTCTTTGTTTTGACTGATGATCTCAGAAATCCTATCTCTCCAACCTGTAATCAGAGAATAAGCATTTTGATTTACTAGCCAGTGACAGAATTCCTCACTTGTATCGCGAGTCTCATATATGAAAAGAGAGTGAGAGTCTTTGCGTAATTCCTCTTCTCTTCCGAAAAACCAATAAAACAGGAAAAGCGTAGTCAGACGTTGTTGGCCGTCCAACGGCTCAAATGCGACGTTGGGATGTACTTCGTAGTCATTCCATTCTTTTATAGATACTATACCTGAATCATCAATCATGTATCCATAAACAAAGTCAAACGATAGATCCGTACGCACTCCATAGACAACTTCAATCATGTCATTAAGGAGACTTAACCTTTTACGTTCGATCATTTCAGTGGACCTGCCTTCTGCATAGTCTCGCTGGATTTTGGGGATACGAATAGGAATTTTTACTGTTTCGGTTCCTTCTATTATAACATCCCCATTGGGTTTTTTCATAGTATATTTGAGTTCCCTATGTATAAGTGTTAAAAAATTATATGCAGCCATATTATAAGATACTATTAATTGCTTCCTCTATCGCGTCTGTATAATCATCATGATCGGAACGTCTCCATCTCATCATGCTGAATGATGATGCGTTAATCTGAGTGTTTGAGTAGTACTTCAAAAACATGTATTTAGTACATAAAGGGATATATGTACCCTCCTGGTCACATCTCTTCAGGGTCCTGAGTTTTTTCGGGAACAAAGCATTATGGTATTCTCTATTAATTGTTGAATTCAATAATGTGAGGTTACCAATATGGTCTTTATTCGCGTTAAGATAAGTCTCTGGAGCATAGTACTTTTCAACTTCCATACGGAATGCCTTGAACTTGCTACCGGAATCTCTATCAGTTTCTCTAAATTCTTTAACTAAATCTTCTCCTTTCTTATAGAGTTCTCCTGCAGCTATTGCATTTTGCGTCTTCTGCTCCGTATTTTTATCTTCTGTTTCTTCGCTGTCGATTTTAAGACAAGGGAGAGCATGCTCTTCTATCCAACTGATTTTATCGTTGATTTTTTCAATTGGATTATCTGTTTGAGAGTTGACGTGCTCTACATCATACGAATAGTCCCTATATGATTCAAAAGGAAATTTTTGATTAAATTTATCGCAAGTTAAGACGTTGAATAAGAGTAAAATACGTCGTATTTTGGCAAGGTCGTTATGGTAAGTTAGACTATCAATCTCTGAGATGTCCTTAATATCTATCGCCTCTCTGATAAGTTCTGCTAGCCCTTTCTGTTTTTTATATATTTCAGTTATCGTATACCCACAATCAACCAAGTATCCCACATAGTTGTGTTTGTGCGGGTCTTCGTGCCATTTGCATAGTGTGTCAAAATACATCTTGACTTCATTCCATACTTTTTCAACTCCATTAATATCAGGATTTTGCAGATGTAAACGCAACTTGTCGTAATAAAATCGGTAGCTGCTTTTGTTATTTCCATCGTTGCAATCCTTAATGAAATCAAAAAGTAGATCCATTCTATTGCTGTATTCCTTATTTTTGGGAGCCATCATCTTCCAGAAGCCGTCATCTTGAAGCTTCCTACCCATTTCGTCCCACTTTCTGACGAGAGTCTGGCTTGTCATCAGTGAACTCGAAGATGCTGGGGCTGCTTTTATGCAAAGAAGGAAGAGAGCCTTGATAAGTTCTGCATCAGTTAAACTAATTTTACCTCGGTTTAGACGGTTAAATACCTCAATATCATGCTTTCTGCTGCCTATTAAAGCTGTATTTGTAACTGTTAGCGGCTCGACATTATACCAGATAAAGATTGCTCTTAGTCCTCGTTTTGCCTTTGTATCCCTAGATATATCCGCCCAAAACAGCATGGAGCGGAATGAGTCAGCAAGTTGGGTGTTGTTCTTGATTTTTGAGTTGTACCAATTATATATTCTATCCTTAGCCTTCCTTATGTAATAACTGTCAAGGTTATCACATGGCTTAGGATAATCAAAGTCGGGAGATTTACTATTAAATGTTATTCTGCTGAAATCTAATTGTTTGCGATTTTCGTAACTGATCGTATACAGTGGGAATGGATCCGTTAATATTTTTTCATTAAGACACTTTAGGATTAATAGCATGGTTGTCAATCTTTGTTGACCATCTAGTACGTCCCACACATATTTCCCATCAATCTCTCTAGGCTTTACCATCAAGGGTTGAAGGTAATACTTGGCATTGCCTTCATGTGTTTCTGCGAAAATTTGAAGGTCATTCAAAAGGTCATCGACCTGCTTAATCTCGTTTGAGTCCGTTGTATTGTCAGAAGATTCCCAGCGGTATCCACGTTGGTACGATGGTATAGAAAAGGAGTATGCGCCAGTTAATAATTCGCTAACAGGCATCTCAATTGGCTCAGCATAGCTGACGACATCTAATATATTGGTCAAATCCATAACTTATGTACTTTTAAACGTATATAGCATTATGCTAAATATGGCATTCGTGCTTCTAACTGAGATATTTGCTTACAAGGTCTCTAATATAGTTTTCAAGCGCAGGGGAGTCGATAACCTTGATTTCCTGGGCGAGTCCTATTACAAATCTGCCGACTCCTTCCATTCCGCTGACCATTGTTTCCAGAATCCATTTATCGCCTTCCTTTCTGATATCCTGTTCTGCAAGTGGGTATTCCTCGATAAGAAGATTCTTAGCCATCATGCTCAGTTCTAGCTTGACAGATGTCTGCTCAAAACTACTGATCCGGAAACAGTCGGTCTTGCTTTTTCGATGCTTATCCTCTTTAGCCCAATCATCATCTAAAGCTTTGACCTTTCCTATGCGGGAAATTTTGAAGACTTTGTTCTCTTTCTTTTCAAGGTCATACCCCCAGATGTCTATGCAATTGGTCGTGAACTCGAAAGGTTCAATCCATCTGTCGCTGACTTCTCCAGAGTGTGATGATTCATATCCCTTTAAGATGACTGACTTCTTCTCGCGCATGGCCTTGCCGAGAATCTCAATATGCTCTGCAATATCTTTCTTCTGCACATAGTCTATAATGCTCGTGCTATTGTACACTGCTGAGAGTTTCTTCTTAAGGTTTATCTTGAGGGCGTTTGTCGAATCCAAACCATTGATGAGACTATTCACAAGATACGCCTCTTCTTCAGAGAAGTATATGAGGTCCTTAAGATCAACATATCCTTTTGGCATCTTGCCAAGTCGATATACATTGCTATGGAGCTTCTCAACTACGAATCCGCTGTCCTTAAATGTGTCAATGTAGCGATATATAGATCTATACGATAGACCGAGTCTTTCAGCAAGATCGTCTATCGTATAGTTCTTATTGCTAGCCAGCATCTTCATCAGACGCAGCATGCGTTCTATTTTGGGCTGATCCATATCGTCTAGATCTGTTCTAAAAATTTGACTCCCTTGCCAGTACTCTTAGCATACTCTATTTCGCTTCGAGTGCTGTCGCCAATATACCCACCGACGTTTATTACGAATATTTCATCCGCCATATCAATTTTGCGTTTGTGCATATCGTCAAGCATGGCCTTTGTGCCTTCGCTCCAAACTTCATTATCACCACTATGCCCGAATAGACCAACAGAAATGACGATATTCCCTTCAAGAGTTAATCTCTTTTGAGCATCCAAGTATTCTTCCTTGAACTTTGTGCTGCCGCATAAGGTTATAACTTTGTATTTACCAACCATATAATTGTCAGATGTTATTAAATCAGTATCATTTGATAGCCAACTTTATATCAGAAAGTTGGTAACCTAAATGCGATATCTGGATAATAAATAGTATATTTGTCTTAATACCCCAAAATTACATAATAATTACATTAAACCAAAGCCATGGACTATCAAGTTAATGAGGTGTATAGCCTCAAGGTGCTAGGTATATACCTTGACCCTCGAACTGAACAACATTATTTAAAGTTACAAGATACAGACGGTGCAGAATACAGAGTAAAACCATTTAGTTACCACATAGAGTGGGCAGGAGTGTTGGAAACTGTAAATTGCGTTTGTTGTGGCCTCGAACCTAGGCCTTGGTTTAAATTGAGGAAGCTCGACCTATTAGAAAAATTCTATCAGGTAGGAGATGAGTATCCATTCGTTGTACGTGAGAAGTGTACAGATAACAATGGTGCTCAATATTATGTCATTGAAGATAATATTCTTGAGATAAAGCAAAGATATTATACAAAGGAGGAGCATGACGTTGGAGATATATTCTTGTTGACAGTAAAATCGATTGATGAGACATCATTTAAAGATGCCTTCCTTTCGTTTGAACCAGAAAATCAGCCTGAGGAACAGCCAGAAGAGAAGGCGCTTGTAAAAGATGTAGAAGTAATTGAAGGCTTGTCGGAGGCTCGAGCAAAAGTAGGTGGTGCTGAGGGACAGTGCGTAGAATGGAAATCATCTATTGCTTTTGTGGCTGGACAAATAAACCCAGATATTGACAAGCAGCTTAGTGTCATACTTAAGATTATTGCCTCATTCCAAAACTCAAAGGGCGGTACGCTGTATATTGGTGTAAATGATAATGGTGTTGTCTCTGGTATTAATCAAGACTTCCAGTACCTAAATACCGGTAATGATGTAACTGAGCAAGGATATACTTACAATACTACGTTGGATTCATATCAGTTAAAGATTCATAATGCAGTTAAAGAACGATTAGGTGTTCTTTCTAATTCTCATATAGATATCAACTTTGCTCAGGAGGGTGAACTTTATTATTGTATTGTAAAAGTCGCCCCAACACGTCGTCCAGTATATCTTGATCAAAAAGCTATTTACCAGAGAGCTGGTAACATGTGTCAACGATTGAGAGGAGAGGATATGACAAATTTTATTCTTGACCGTGAGAGTCAGTATTCTCAGTATGCTGTAGCTGTTCCGACTCAGCCTCAGGTTAAGTATGTTGAGAAAGAGCAGGAGTCAAAGCCTCTGCCTGTACAAGTTATAACAGCAGAAGCATCATCTATGGAGGTGAAGTTTTATATGCAGTTCTATAACAATGGGCAGTGGTCTTATTCTAAGAAGGAATCAGATGCTACTGACATAAAGATACAGGTCCCTGTTTATAAAGAAACATTAAAAGAAGCTCTTCTTCTCTGTTACAATAATGGATGTGTTAATAGAATACGCCCGTATGATTTTCTAAATCCAAAACGTGCCAATGGAAAACGTGGATGGAAAGACGAAGGAAGGCGATATGAAAACGGTCTTCATCCTGAAGCTGAATTATTAGCGGTGTATTCATGCTATAACAATGATTATATAGCAGTAATCAGCACAGATCAAGCATACGAGCAATATGCCAAAGTTCACTCATTATCAGCTGTTAAAGAATATACTTTAATTCAGTTGAAAGGTAAACAGTTGGTGCCTACCGATGCGACAACAGTTTCTTTTGCTTTAATTCCAGCAAGTAAGTATCATTTCGTGTCTGCTCTTGCCCTTAAAGATTATCAGACTACGACAAGTTATGGATTCCGTAGGAAGAATATACAGTTAAGCGCTACGTTTGATAATCTTGAAAAACTGGCCAAGCAATAAAAAGCGAAAGCTTACAAACTTAAAAGTGATTACTCATAATTGATTAACATATATGGCAATTAAGAAATCCCAATTATATAGTGCCCTTTGGGAGGGATGTAATGCTTTGCGTGGCGGTATGGATGCCTCGCAATATAAGGACTACGTTCTTACAATGTTGTTCTTAAAATATATCAGTGATAAGCAAAAGGCGGATCCGGACTCCATGCTTTATACTATTCCTGAAGGATGTACTTTTGATGATGTTGTCAGGCTGAAGAATACGAGCAATGTTGGTGATGATCTTAACAAGATTCTTGCGAAGGTTGGTAGCGAGTTTATGAATGATGATCAGTTTTTCCGCGAATCAGACTTTAATGATTCTCAAAAATTGGGAACAGGAAAAGATTTGGTGGATACTGTAAGTGGCTTGATTGGTGAGTTTCAGCGCCCAGGATTGGATTTTGGCCATAATCGAGCAGCAGACGATGATCTTATCGGCGATGCATATGAGTTCTTGATGCGCAAATTTGCTCAGCATAGTGGTAAGAGTAAGGGACAATTCTATACTCCAGCTGAAGCAAGCCGCCTTGCTGCTGAACTTCTTGGTATTCGTTATGATAAACGAGAAAATATATCAATATATGATATGACCTGTGGCTCGGGTTCTTTGCTATTACGTGCAGCAAATGAATCTAACGCAACTACTACAACACTATATGGCCAGGAAATCGATATATCAACACTAAAAATGGCCCGCTTAAATATGATTCTTCATGGTAAAGCAGGTTATGATGATTTGCGTGATGGTGATACTATTAATGCTCCTAAGCATATAACTCCAGATAATAAGCTGCAGACATTTGATTATTGCGTTGCAAATCCGCCTTATTCAGTGAAGAATTGGCGAAAGTCAGCTTTAGTGAACGATGAATATGGCCGATGGAATGAGGGTGTGATAGGACTTCCTCCAGATAGCAAAGGTGATTTTGCATTCTTGCTTCATATGATTAAATCTATGAAGTCAACAGGAAAGGGGTCATGCTTCCTTCCACATGGTGTATTATTTCGCGGAAGTGTTGAAAAGGGTGAGGGAGAAGCAATGGTTCGTAAATATTTGTGCGATCAGCACTTAATTAGTGGTGTTATTGGCCTTCCGCCGAATATTTTTTATGGTACGGGTATACCAACCTGTATAGTAGTTATAGACAAGAGTGCAGCAAAAGAGTCCAAAGGTATCTTCATGATAGATGCTAAAGATGGTTTTGTAAAAGATGGTGATAAGAACCGTCTTCGTGAACAGGATATTCGTCGTATTTGTGACACGTGGTTTGCACATGCGGAAGTGGCTCACTATGCTCGAATGGTTACTTGGGATGAGATTAAAGCGAATGGATATAATCTTAATATAGCTAGATATATTCAGCCACTAGATGGTGAACCTAAGCAAAATCTGGATGCTCATCTAAATGGCGGAATACCTGTGGAAGATATAGATGCTTTGCAGTCTCTGTGGACATTATGCCCATCTCTTCGTAGTGATTTGTTTGAGCCACTTAGGAACGGCTTTGTGAAGTTTACAGCAGATGCAGCGGCTGATATAGATGCAACTATACAGAGAAATTGCTCGTATAAGGAGCAACAGGCTGAATATCATAGATTTATTGATGAGTGGCAGCAGTGGATGAAGTACAACTTGACTGATGTATGTCCTGGCTGTCAGCCTAAGGTGCTCATGCAGCAGTGGGGCCGTCATATACTCGAGCAGTTTGCAGATTGCAAGAGTCTGGTAAACAACTACGATGTGTACGATGAGCTTTGTAAATATTGGGAAGAGACTATGCAAGATGATGCTTATATGGTTAGTCGTGATGGTTGGCAGGTAACTGTCGAGTTGCCGAAGGATAAGAAGGGCAATGTGAAGAAGACGTATTCTTATGCCGATATCGCTTGCGACCTTCTCCCAGCTATGGTGCTTGTCGAGGCATGTATGCCTGAGCAGCTTGCGACAATTCGTGATTTGGAATCAAAGATTGAACAATTTTCTGCAGATATGACTGTAATGGAGGAGGAGAACGAGGATGCCTTCACAAACGAAAATGGTGACACCATGAAAGTATCTGCTATCAAGGCTATCATCAAGGCTGCTAAGAAGGATAGCAATATCTGCAGCAAGGAGGACTTCGCACTCTATACTGAATATCTCAAGCTCTCAGATACTGTTGATGCTCTGAAGAAGACACTCAAAGAGGCTACTATTAAGCTTACACGCGATGTGCAGGACAAGTATGCAGCACTGAAGTCTGAGGAGATTCAGCAGTTGGTGTTCACCAACAAGTGGATGCCTGCCATGTGTGCGCGTCTTGAGGGACTGATGCAGTCGGCGCAACAAGTGGTGTCAGCAGACCTTCATACACTTAACGACCGATATAGAAACACCCTCAGTCAGCTATCAGAAAAAGTAGCTGACTACGAAGAGGCTGTAATGAGTCACCTTAAAGCAATGGGACTATGATTCAGAAGGACTTTAAATTATCAAAAGCTGGAGAGATTCCAAAAGAATGGGATTCTATGCCATTGTTGGAACTCTTTGATTTTGGAAATGGGTATACTCCATCAAAAGCGGATTCTGCATTTTGGATAAATGGTACAATCCCTTGGTTTAGAGTAGAGGATATACGTATAAATGGTCATATTCTTAATGATGCAATTCAAAAGATAACGCCTTTGGCTGTTAAGGGAGATTTATTTCCAAAGAATAGTTTTATTATTTCTACCTCAGCAACAATAGGTGAATATGCTTATGTTACCAAACCATATTTGGCAAATCAACGCTTTGTGTGTTTAATAAAAAGAGCCACCGCAAATCAACTTTTGGATGATGGCTATTTCCTTTGCCTTTGTGAGTCTTTGGGACAATGGTGTCGAGATAATTGCGATCAGGGTAGTAGTTTCCCTTCAGTCAATATGCAATCTTTTAGAAATCATCATATTCCGCTACCTCCGTTGGCAGAGCAGAAGAAGATTGCGAAGGCATTGAGTGATGTGGATGCTCTGATTAATTATCTTGATGGGTTGATTGCAAAGAAACGCGACATCAAGCAGGGCACCATGCAGCAGCTCCTCACTGGCAAAAAACGCCTCCCTGGCTACACCGATAAGTGGAAATCTAGTGCAATGTGGGAACTGACTGCTTGGGATAAATTCTTCTCAGAAGTTGAGAAAGGAAAGCAAAAGAAAGTCATCAGATATCCATATATACTTGCAGCTAATATGGAAGCGATGGAACAAGCAAACGGTAATGTGTATTTATTAGCAACAGGTAACTATGAAGGATGGACAACTGAAGAAATTGCGGGCAGTTACTTGTGTGAAGGGGAAGTTGTATCGATTCCGTGGGGTGGTTATGCTAATATAAAATACACAAAAGGCAAATTTGTTACTGCTGATAACCGTATAGCGACATCTCTTGATACATCAATTTTGGATAATAAGTATTTATACTATTATATGTTGCAGAATAAAAAGACATTCGATTCTTTTTATCGTGGGGCTGGTATTCAGCATCCAAGTATGGCTGATGTTTTAGATTTTGAAATTTTGTATCCATCTATTAACGAACAACGTGCTATAGCCACAGTCCTTACCGATATGGATAATGAAATTCAAGCCCTTGAGGCAAAACGAGATAAATATACTGCTATCAAGCAGGGTATGATGCAAGAATTATTAACCGGTAAAATCAGATTAGTATGAGTTTGGCCGAAAATAACCATATAGTTGGTAGCGAAAGAGTTGTTCAGAATACTCTTATAAATCGTATAACCAATAATCTATCAAATGTAAAGTATATAGGTAGATTGAATGAAGAATATCATACGAATTTACGCACTGATATTCTTGAAAAGTTTATTAAGAAGTCTGGTCACACATCTCGCGATGCAGATTCTGCGATTAAAGATTTGGAACGTGCAGTAGCTGGGTGTACTGGTTGGTCTAATTTGATGGATGCAAGCTCTGCTGTTTACTCATTGCTTCGTTATGGAACGGATGTGAAACAGCAAGGAACTGTTAGTAAGCGAATTCACTTTATTGATTGGAAAAATCCGTTCAATAATGTTTTTGAGTTGGCTGAGGAAGTGAAGGTTCAAACCATGGGTGATGCTCACGATAGCAGACGTCCTGACTTGGTTCTATATGTGAATGGTATCGCTCTCGTGGTAATTGAACTGAAGAAGGCTTCTGTTAGCGTTAATGAGGGAATGCGCCAGAACTATCGCAATCAGCAGGATGGTAATATACCTCGTTTCTTTACGACAGTACAGCTTGCTATGGCAGGTAATCAAAGTGAAGGCTTGTGGTATGGCACAACTTGCACTAGCGAGAAATTCTACCTTCGCTGGAAAGAACCTACTGGCTCTCTTGCTGAGGGTGTAAAGCAGCCAGGTACCTTTATGGATGAATCTAACGAGTTGTATCGTAGTGTTCTCCAGATGATTGAACCGACTCGTTTGCTTGAGTTTATTCATGACCTGGTAATTTATGACGGTGGAGTAAAGAAACTTGCTCGTCCGAACCAGTATTTTGCACTTAAGGCAGCTCAGCCTCGAATTCAGACAGGCGAAAGCGGTATTATCTGGCACTCTCAAGGATCTGGTAAGAGCTTGTTGATGGTATGGCTTTCACAGTGGATATTGGAAAATATCCCGACTTCTCGTGTCGTGATAATCACAGACCGTGATGAGTTGGATAAGCAGATAACAGCAGGTCTACGCAAGAGTGGAATCTTCGCGGCAAATCAGAATGATAGATACTATCATGCTGAAAGTGGAAATGATCTTCTCAATAAGTTGAACTCGGATGAGCCGAAGCTGATTACAACTCTAGCTCATAAATTCGCACCTCGCGCACCACGAACAGAAGATACTCCTGCATACAAGCAAGGAGCGAAGCGAGATATAACTTCTGCGATGCAAGACTTGGCAGAAAATTTAGAACGAATTTTCCCTAATTTTAAAGCTAAGGGAAAATGCTTTGTGTTTGTCGATGAATGTCATAGAACGCAAGGTGGTCTTATGCATGCTGCGATGCGTAAAATCATGGGCGATGATGTGATGTTAATCGGTTTCACCGGAACGCCACTTTTGAAGGGGAGTGAAAAGAGAGCGACATCTGCAAGCAAGTTTGGATCTTATATTCATACTTATTTGTTCGAAGAGGCAGTCAAGGATGGAGTCGTTCTTGATTTGAAGTACGAAGCGCGTGACGTGGAGCAGTTCTTGACTGATAAGAATGCAATTGATGCGCTATTTGAGAACTCAACACGCCGCTTGACCTCAATTGCGAAAGAAAAGATAAAGGAGCGTTGGGCTACTATGCAGGCTCTTTATAGCAGCCGTAATCGTATGGAAAGAATAGCATCTGGAATTCTTTGCGATATGGAACTGAAGCCGGCTCTCTCCCAAGGCTGGGGTAATGCTATGCTAGTGTGCGATAGTATCTATGAGGCTTATCAGTACTGGGATATTTTTAACAAAACTGAGCTTAAGGGCAAGTGTGCAGTAATTTCAAGTTATGAACCTAATGACCCTGCATTAGCAGAAGGTTTTACTGGAGCAAAACTGACTGAGGAGGAGCTTAAATATAAGCTAGCAAAGGAGATGATGAAAGATCATGCTTCTCCTAAGGCATTTGAGGAGTGGGCAAAAGATAAGTTCATAAAGGAACCAGGCCAGATGAAACTGCTCATAGTATGTGATAAACTTCTGACCGGTTTTGATGCACCTGCTGCCACATATATCTATCTTGATAGAAAGATTGTTGATCATACCTTGTTCCAGGCAATTTGCCGTGTGAATCGTGTAAATGGAAAAAATAAGCTCTTCGGTTATGTCGTTGACTACCGTCAGTTGTTTAAGTTCATAGAGAGCGCTATTGGTGACTTCTCAACAGTAGGAATGGAAGGTGAACCAAATGATGGTGATAAGTTTGATCCAGAGGATATTCAGAAGTTGCTTAAAAATCGTCTAGAGGGTTTGAAGCAATCGCTCGAGGATGCGCTTGAAGCGGTAGAAATGCAGACCGATGAGGTTATGCATCCGAAAGAACTAGATAATTATTTCGATTACTACTGTTATCCATCGTCTGTAACAGATTATGAACAGCAAACAGAGTATCTTGAAAAAAATGCAAAGAAGAGACAGTACCTCTATGATGCTATCAGTAAGTTAGTGCGCGTTTATGCAGAATTAGCCTCAGATATTGATAAGGTTTACACTGCCTCCGAGGTAGATTGCATATATGCTAAAGTTCGTGATTATGAGGATATTCGACGCGCATTAATGCTTCGTAGTGGCGACTCTGTTAACTTCAAGATATATGATGCCGAGATGCGTTCATTGATTGATCGCTATGTGATGGCAGGTGCAGTTAACGATATTGATGATTTGGATGAGTTCTCATTCCTTGAATATATTGCAACTGCTATTGCCGATGCGGAAACTGAAACGAAGGAACCGCAAAAGCGTAGAGGCGGAAGAAGTGATGCAGAAACGATGATCAATAATACTAGATGCTATGTCTGCAGAAAACGCAATAGTAATCCAAACGAGTATAAGCGTTTATCTGCTCGTTTGGAAAGACTTATTAAAGATCTCGAGCAACAGCGAATCGATTATGCTGAATTCTTGCGCAGAGTGAAGGAAATAAATGAGGAGTTACAGGGACGTGGTCTGGCAGATGATCCAATTCTCAGTATTTTAGCATACAGAGCTCTCTATGATAATCTGGGCAATGATCTGGATCTAACAAAGAAGATAATAGAGGTAATCAATGTCACTAGGTCAGATGGCTTCCGTACAAATAAAGGTTTCCAGCGAAGACTTAAAAATGCGATATCTCTTGCATTAAAGGATACTGCATATGATGCAGATGTTATTTATAACATTATAGAACATCATCCAGAGCAATGGACATAAAAGATCTTCATATAACAATTAATCGAAGCAAGAAGGTAAAGAATCTTAATCTTTATGTCTTGCCTCCAGATGGGCGTGTGGAGGTGTCAGCTCCGGAGGATATTGATGACAGTGACATTCGCGCGTTTGTAATCAGTAAATGGACAATGATTAAGTCAAAGCAACGTGAGATGCTCGCTGTTGCACGCCAGAATCGTCGTACATATGAAACTGGTGAATCACATTACTTTTTCGGTCACCGATATCGTCTCCGCCTTGATGAACAAACCGGAGTTCCTCATAGTGTACGTATAGATGGCCAGGATCTGGTTATGACTGTACGCCCAGGTACTGCAGAGAAGAACCGAGGAGAACTCTTATGGGAGTTCTATCGTACTGAGCTGAAGGAAGTCTTGACTGCAATGCTTGCTACCAAGATGAAAGAGTATGGTGAGGAGAATGTGACTTGGGAAATTAAGCGCATGCGAACTGAATGGGGCAGCTGTATGATTAACAGACGTCATTTGCTCTTTAATCTAGAGTTGGCTCGCCTGTCTTTTGATGCTATAGAGTATATAGTTGTTCATGAACTCACTCATCTCCAGGAGAAGAATCATACGGAAAGGTTCAGGGCAATGATGGACAAGCGTTTCCCTAATTGGGAGAAAGTGCAGAAGGAGATGAATTCTTTTGTGGCTACAGATTATCCATATACTCCTGACTGGATCGCTGAGATTACTCGTATGGCTTCAGTGGCCAATGAGAGTACGATTGCTAATCTAAGCGTAACGCGTGCCTTCTTGGCGGTATGTCAACAGTTGGGGGTGAAAGATGAGGACTTTATTCTGATAGCTGAGGATAAGAATCTTCTGGAACAGTTTGCTGCAATATGTCCGCTTACGGACATATCTTTATCTGTTGCTATAGGTTTTTGTCATGATACAGAGTTCTATATTAACTTAGGTGATAATCTTGCAATCAAGTCAATATGGGTGTCTGCTTTATCTGATTCTGAGTATCTTCAGAAAGTAGTCAAGCATGCTGATGGCGTTCTTCGCCGTGTGGAGGAAGAGTATAAGAAGAGTGCTTCTACAATGGAGGTTATTGATGATGACGCGGATCAGAGAGATCCTCGTTACTCCAGGGATGGTAAAGAACTAGTTCGCGTGCCTAAAAATACAAAGGAGTTTGAGATACCGAAAGGCGTTCGAGTTATACGTTCTGGAGCCTTTGCAAATTGTAAGGAGTTAATCTCGGTTATTATACCTCCAAGTGTAGTCAGAATCGAAACTGGAGCGTTTAGAAACTGCATAAGTTTGACTACATTGAATGTTCCGCTTACAGTGATGAAAGTAGGTGTGGAGGCGTTTAAAAATTCAGCTCTAGATGCCCAGTATGTTTCTAATATATATCTCCTGCAGGGTTATTATACTCCAGCTGTCATAGATTCACTACCGTCTAATAACGTGTTTGTGTATGCCGGAAAGGATGATAAGGAAATAGCAAAGGAGCAGTTTGGTTCGTCAAATGAAAAACGTCTTGGACGTAATGGCCAAAGCTATGCTCTCGCAACAGGAGTCTCGTATGAGGAATATGAAACATCTGTGTCACAGTTTATTTCATATGCAAAGAATAATGAAAATCTTCGTTTCGTAGTACGAGAATCGGCATTTGCAAATGGGGAGGATGTCAATCAAATTATAGAGTTCTGGGCAGATACATATGACATGGATAACGTTATCCTGCCATACAAGTACTACCAGCTTATTGATGAGTACGTCAATTGTAAGGTCAGAATTAATAGTGTTGCAAAATATCGTTTTGGCGGTGTTATTAACTTCTCGTATGTGGTAAATGCGATATCTGTTTCTAAGGATGAGAAGGAGAATGAGCGCATTCAGAAGGCGATCACTACTTATAATCAAGAAAATGCCAAGGAGATGCTGTTGCCGTTATGTAAACGTTATAATACAGGCATGAGTATTCATCCTAATGCTGGTCTGTATATCGGTGAGGATGATCAATATTATGTAAGCCTCCGAAGAAATGCATGTTGTAGCCGGGATTGATCCTGGCTACTTTTGCGTTAAAAAGGAACGCATATGATGACTTTAGAAGAAATCCAGTCGATCGAGAGCTATTGCTCGGAAAACGGCATCACTATCAAGCA
>JAEIGA010005981.1_pt1 | contig 18514 bp, 18 predicted proteins | sample 9270691 | NCBI WGS metagenome assembly JAEIGA01 (sample SAMN17057246, study PRJNA624740) | gut metagenome | biome: biome; isolation source: fecal sample | host: Bos grunniens | place: China: Xizang | collected 2019
ACGGCCGCCAACGCCGCAGCCAGTGCTTGCTTTCTGCGTTTTTTCACGGTCCGTCCCTCCTTGTTCACATAAATACCATTATCCTATATTATACTCTATAAACGCCCGCACTGTCAACCGCGCAAAAGTGCCCGACGCTCACGGTGATCGGGCAGGTATTTCGCCACCAACGCGTGAAACGCCGCGCTGTGATTATGGTGGCGGATATGGGCGAGCTCGTGCACAACGACGTAGTCGATCGCCTCGGGCGGATACTGCATCAGCCGCCACGAGAAGCAGAGGCTATTCTTACTGCTGCAGCTGCCAAAGCGTTTCTGTGCGCTTGTGATGCGCAACCCTGTGGGGACGAGCCCCATCTGCGCACTGTAGTACGCCACCCGCTGGGGGATGATCTCAGCGGCGAGGGCGCGCAAGCGCACTTCCTCCTCGGGCGTGACCTGCCGCGCGGCCGCCCGCTCAACGCGCTCGCACTGTGAGACGAGATGCCGCGCGATCCAGTCCTCGTGCGAGGTGACAAACCGCTCAATCTCACACATTGCGCATAAATAGGGTGCGCGCACCACCACCCGCAAATCGGCGGTGATCTCCAACCCCAACGTGCGACGGGACGAGCGGATAAGTTCGTAATCAACCACGGCAGCCACCTCACTTTTCCTCTATTTTAGCACACCCATCCGCGCCCTGCAAGCGGGACGCAGAAAAACATTGCACAATGAAGAAGATTATGGTAGAATTCTAAATATATTATCAATATTAAGGACGGTAACGGTATGAAAACGATCGGCATCATTGGCGCAATGAACTCCGAAGTGCGCCACCTCATCGCGCGGCTTGAAAACCCCGAAACCCACAAGATCGCGGGTCGCACCTTTGTGCGCGGCACGCTCGCGGGGTGTGATGCGGTCGTGGTGCAGAGCGGCATCGGTAAGGTTGCCGCCGCCGTCACCGCGCAAATTCTCATCGACCGTTTCGATGTCGGTATCCTGCTCAACAGCGGGATGGCGGGCGGACTGGATTCCCGCCTCGCAGTCAAGGACCTCGTCGTCGGTACCGCCGCCGTCCAGCACGATTTTGACCTGACGGCGTTCGGCCACGCACCGGGGTATATCAGCGGCGAGGACGACACCGTCGCCACCGCTTTTCGTGCAGACGAACAGCTTGTCGCGCTCGCACTCGACGCCGCCGCCGAGGTGCTGCCCACAGGCAGCAAGGCGATCACCGGTGTCATCGCCTCGGGCGATATCTTTGTCGATGACAGCGCGCTGAAATCCCGCATCATCGCCGAGTTCGGCGCTACCGCCGCCGAGATGGAGGGCGCGGCGATTGCCCAGACCGCCGTCGCCAACGGCGTTCCGTTTCTCATCCTGCGCACCATCTCCGACCTCGCCGAGCATCAGGCGAACGTATCCTTCGACGAACTCGAAAAGTACGTCGGGCAGCTTGCCGAGGACATCACCGTCGCCCTGCTCGCGCGGCTCAAAAACGCATAAATTCTCACGTTCAAGGATAGGCTAAAAGAAAAAAGGGTTTTAGCCGATGAACGATGTCTTTCACTTCCCGCCGCCGTATCCGCCGATTCCGTTTCGGCTGCCGAACCGACGGCAACCTTAAGGTGACGCGAGCAATCCGAACCTGCCTCAAAGGGGCATATTTCGGTGCTTTTCGCCCTTTTTTCTTTGATAGGCGCCAGCCTATCGGCAGAAAAGAAGAACAAAAACCCCTCGAAATCTGCTCTCTTTGAGGTCGAAGATTTTAAAAAGAGCGGATTTTAGGTCAACCAAGGCATAAAACGCAGCTAATGCTGACGCATTGGCGAGTATTTTAACGATGGGCGAGCGAAAATCCGCCTTTTTAAAACAGATTCGGATTATTCGTGTCACCTTATCACACAAGGAGACAACACGATGCAACCAACCATCATTCCGCTCAAACACGATATGACCCTCATCCGCCTGTCGGGTGAGCACTACCGCACAAGCCGCCTGACAGCGGTGCTATCAGTGCCGCTTGCGCAGTCCACCGCGGCACAGTATGCCATCCTGCCGGGTCTTCTCACCCACTCCTCCCGCCGTTACCCGACCGTCGCCGCCCTCGCCGAGCGGCTCGACGATCTCTACGGCGCGGCGGTACGCGCGGGGGTCGAGCGCATCGGGCAGTGGCAAACATTGACCTTTTCTGTGCGCTTTTTGCGCGAGCAGTACACCTTCGGCGGCGAGGAGCTCACCGCCGACTGCGCCGAGCTTTTGCTTGACCTGCTGTTCGATCCGCTGCTCGAGGACGGCGCGTTCACCGAAAAGGATTTTGCCCGTGAGCAGCGCTGTCTGCTCGAGCGGCTGCAGAGCGACATCAACAATAAGCGCCTCTATGCCCGTCAGCAGTGCGAAAAGCTGCTCTGCCCCAACGAAGCCTACAGCGTCAACCCCGGCGGCACGCCCGACTCCGTCGCCTCCCTCACCCCGTCGATCGCCGCCGCGGCGCGCGAGCAGCTACTCGCAGGCGCGCGGATCCACTGGATCTACCAAGGCGACGAGAACCCAGACACCCTCATCCGCGCGATCGAGGCGCGCTTCGCGAAGCTCCCCTATCGCCGCGCGGCACAGCTAACAGTGGATAACACCTACGTAATGAAACAGAGCGAAAAGACGGAGGAAATGCCCCTCAAACAGGCAAAGCTGGTGCTCGGCTTCCGCATCGCCGCGAGCGAGCCCGACGGCGACGTAATGGCAGCGCGGCTGATGAATACCCTGTGGGGCGGTAGCCCGTCCTCCCTGCTCTTCCGCCACGTGCGAGAGGAGCAGAGCCTCTGCTACTACTGCGCGTCCTCTTACGACCGCTTCCAAGGGGTCATCCTCGTTGACAGCGGCATCGAGGCCGCCGACGCCGAGCACACCCGTGAAGAAGTATTAAAACAGCTCGACGCCATCCGTGACGGCAACTTCACCGACGATGAGCTCGAGGCGGCGCGCCGCAGTCTTGTGCAGCGTTTCTCGGCGATGAACGAAACCCCCGCCGACCGCGAGGTGTGGACTATCGGGCAGACGATCTACAACCGCTACACCACCCCCGAACAGGCAGTCAGCGACCTGCTAGCCGTCACCCGCGAGGACATCGTGCGGGTGGCCAAGCTCGTGCATTTTGACTCCACCTATCTGCTGCGTCCCACAACAGACCAATGAAAGGACGGCCCGCCATGCAAGCCTTTACCCACCCCTTGACAGGGGATACCTTCTACCGCACGACCCACCCCTCGGGGCTGGACATTCTCGTGTGGCCGCAGGCGCATGCCTGCTCCGCTTATGCGGTGTTCGCCACCCGCTACGGCTCGGTGTACAACACCCTGCCCACCGCCGACGGCGGTATCGAGGTCGTGCCCGAGGGCATCGCCCACTATCTCGAGCATAAGCTCTTTGAAAGTGAAGAGGGCGACGCCTTTACCCGCTTCGCCGAGACGGGCGCGGACGCCAACGCTTACACCAGCTTTGAGCGCACCGCCTACCTCTTCTCCGCAACCGAAAATATTCTCCCCTCGCTGGAGATTCTGCTCGACTTCGTCCAGCATCCCTACTTCACCCCTGAGACGGTGCAAAAGGAGCAGGGCATTATCGGGCAGGAGATTCGCATGTGCGAGGACGATCCCGACCGCTGTGTGCTGTTTAATCTCCTGCAGGGAATGTACCATAACCATCCCGTGCGGGTAGACATCGCGGGCACGGTGGAATCCATCGTGGATATCACCGCTGACCTGCTCTACCGCTGCTACGACCGCTACTATAACCTGCACAATATGGTGCTGGTGGTGACGGGCAAAATCACGCCCGAGCAGGTGCAGGATGCCGCTGATCGGCTGCTGAAGCCCGCACCCGATTTTCCGCCGTCACCCTTCACCGTCGATGAGCCCGCCGAGGTATGCGAGACCTACATGGAGCAGGCAATGCCCGTCGCCGCGCCTCTCTTTTATCTCGGCTTTAAGGAGCCGCCGGGGGAAGCGAGCGCCGTCACCATTGCTGGCGCGCGACTGCTGATGGAGCTGGTCGCGGGCAAGAGTAGCCCACTGTATGCGCGGCTGATGGAGGAAGGGCTCATCAACGAGCAGTTTGGCACGGAATACTTTAACGGCCCCGCCTTCGGCGTATGGCTGTTCGGCGGCGAGTCCGCCGACCCCAAGCGCGTTGAAGCCGAGGTGTGCGCCGAGATCGCCCGCCTGCAGAAAGAGGGCGTCCCGCGCGAGCGCTTCGACGCGCTCAAAAAGGGCGTCTACGGCCAGATCGTCAGCGGGCTGGACGATACAATGAATTGCGGTGAGCTGATCCTCAGCCACCTGCTTGACGGCATCGCTCCGCTCGAGGAGCTCGACGCCCTCGCCGCGATGACCGCCGACGAGATCGACTGCCAGCTGCGCGAGCGCATCTGCGTTGACAACCGCACACTGTCGGTCGTGAAACCCGACGGCAGCGTAAGATAAAGTCGGATAAAATAGGGAGCTTTCCCTATTACATAGAAAGGATGAACGAAATGCCTTCTTTGATGACCCTCGCCCACTACATAGAATTTCCGAAGCTCGACTGGCGTTTTGCACTCGACGACACACTGGTGCAGTTCCGCGTCGGCGGGATGGACTTCACCATCAAGTGGTACGGTGTGATGATCGCCATCGGCTTTATCCTCGCGTTGATGTACGGTCTTTACCGTGCAAAAGATTTCGGTCTTGATCCCGATCGGATGATCGACATCGCCCTCATCACCACCCCCATCGCCTTTGTCGGCGCGCGGCTGTATTACGTCTTTTTCAGCGCCGACGTTGCCGCCTACCTCGCCGATCCCATCTCGATCCTGGAGATCTGGAACGGCGGGCTCGGCATCTACGGCGGCGTGATCTTCGCCTTTGTGTTCGGTCCGCTCATCTGCCGCTGGAAGAAGCAGAGTCCACTTGCGATGATGGACATTGCCGCGATGGGCTTCCTCATCGGACAGGCGTGCGGTCGCTGGGGCAACTTCTTTAACCAAGAGGCGTTCGGCGGCAACACCGATCTGCCGTGGGGTATGACCGGCGATATGATCCAAGCGGGTATTCACGGCAGCGGCTACGACACCACGCTGCCCGTGCACCCCACCTTCCTGTACGAGTCGCTGTGGTGTATCCTCGGCTTCGTACTGCTGCACATCATCTCGAGACGACTGTACAAGTTTAAAGGGCAGCTCTTCTGCAGCTATATCATCTGGTACGGCGTCGGCCGCTTCTTCATCGAGGCCACCCGCACCGACAGCCTGATGATTGGCACGATGAAGGCCTCTCAGCTCGTCGCGATCCTCGCGATCATCGGCGGTGTACTGGGACTGTGGTTCTTAAATCGCCGCGCACAGGCGTTACCCAAGACGCTGGTCGCCGACGGCGATACCACCCTTGATCTGCCCACCGAAACGCACAAAGAAACCGACACAAAACCCCAAGAGGAGGAAGCAGACAATGGCAACGAGAATTGACGGAAAAGCGATCGCCGCGGACATTCGTCGCGAGATCGCCGAACAGGTAATCGAACTCAAAAAACAGGGCATCACCCCCGGTCTGGCGGTGATCCTGGTCGGAGATGACCCCGCCTCCTGCACCTATGTGCGCAACAAGACCAAGGCATGCGACGAAGTCGGCTTCTATGCCCGCCAGATCAATATGCCCGCCGACACCACGCAAGAGGAGCTGCTCGCGCAGGTCGAAGAACTCAACGCCGACCCCGCCATCCACGGCATCCTCTGCCAGCTCCCCCTACCCCGCCACCTCGACGACAAGGCGGTCATCGCCGCCATCTCCCCCGACAAGGACGTCGACGCGTTCCACGCGGCGAATGTCGGGCATATCATGATCGGCGATCACCGTTTCCTGCCCTGCACCCCTGCAGGCGTGATGGAGCTTATCCACCGCACGGGCGTGTCGGTGGAGGGTAAGCACTGCGTCGTCATCGGGCGTAGCAATATCGTCGGTAAGCCCATGGCGATGCTGCTGCTACACGACAACGGCACCGTCACCATCTGCCACTCCCGCACCAAGGACCTCGCCGCCATCTGTCGGCAGGCGGACATCCTCGTTGCGGCGGTCGGTAAGGCGAAATTCGTCACCGCCGATATGGTCAAAGAGGGCGCGACCGTCATCGACGTCGGCATGAACCGCGACGAGAACGGCAAGCTCTGCGGCGATGTGGACTTCGACGCGGTCGAGCCGATCGTCGGCGCGATCACCCCCGTGCCCGGCGGCGTTGGTCCAATGACCATCGCGATGCTGCTCAAGAACACCCTCACCGCCGCCGAGGCGTGCAAATAATCCTCTGCAAATTAAAAGCCGAGCCTCGCGGGGCTCGGCTTTTTTGCCGCTTACCTGCCCGAACCGACCGAACAGGCAAATTTACTTGCCAACTCCGCGAAGAATGTGCTAGGATGTTGGCAGAAAGGAGGCGCGCTATGAAATGCCGCATCATCATCGACGAACACCGTGAAGAAGAGGTGATCGTCTACGCCCACGAACGATCCGCGCTCGTGCAGCAGATCGCGCAGCTGGCGACCGACGAGGGCTTTTCGCTCATCGGCTACCGCGACCGAGAGGCTGTCCCGCTCACCCCGAGCGAGGTCATCTGCTTTACCCTCGAGGACGGAAAGGTCTACGCCGTCACCGACCGCGAGCGGCTGTGGATCAAGAGCCGGCTGTATCAGCTCGAGGAGCATCTGCCCGAACAATTCGTGAAGCTAAACCAATCCTGCATCGCGAATGTCCGCCGTATCGCCCGCTTTGATACCTCGCTCGGCGGGGCACTGACGGTGATCTTCCAAAACGGGCAGCGGGACTACGTCTCCCGCCGTCAACTCAAACACATCAAAGAAAGGTTAGGGTTATAATATGAATACTTACGTCAAAACGTTTCTCCACCGCGGATTGCTGTTCGGTGGGTTTGGGCCCATCGTTGTCGGTATCGTCTACGCCATCCTGCAGGCAACCGTCGCCGACTTCGCCGTCACGGGCGGGCAGGTGTTGCTCGCCATCGTGTCCACCTACCTGCTCGCGTTTTTGCAGGCGGGGGCGACGGTATTTAACCAGATCGAGCACTGGCCGCTCGCCAAGTCGCTCTTATGCCACTTTGCAACGCTGTATGCCGCCTACACGCTGTTCTACGTCGGTAACACCTGGATCCCGTTCGAGCCGACGGTGCTGCTCATCTTCACCGCGATCTTTGTCGGCGGGTATTTCCTCGTCTGGGGCATCGTCTGGCTATGCATCAAAACCGCAAGCAAGAAGATGAACAAAAAGCTCAATTAAAGGAGGACGGCAGGAAATTTTCTCCTGCCGTCTTTTCTTTTTCGCTGCGGTGTGGTACAATGAGAAAAACAACCGTCGAAAAGAGGTTTTTACGATGAAAGTTCTGATGATCAACGGCAGTGCCCGCGTCGGCGGCAACACCGCCATCGCGCTCGCCGAAATGGAAAAGGTGTTCGTCAAGCACGGCATCGAGGTCGAGACCGTGCAGATCGGTCAGCTCCCCATCCGCGGCTGTATCGAATGCGGCAGCTGCTTTAAGACCGGCAAGTGCGCCATCGACGACATCGTCAACAACGAGCTCGCCGCCAAATTTGAGGCGTGCGACGGTCTCGTCGTCGGCAGCCCCGTGTTCTACGCGGCGGCGAACGGAACGCTCGTGTCCCTGCTCGACCGCCTGTTCTATTCCACCCATTTCAACAAGACGATGAAGGTCGGTGCATCGGTCGCGGTCGCACGCCGCGGCGGTTGCTCCGCGACCTTTGACCAGCTCAATAAGTATTTCACCATCGCGGGGATGCCCGTCGCGCCGAGCCAATACTGGAACAGCGTGCACGGGCGCCGCGTCGGTGAGGCGGCCGAGGACGGCGAGGGACTGCAGACGATGCGCACTCTCGCGGAGAATATGACCTTCCTGATGAAGAGCATCGCCCTCGGCAAGGACGCCTTCGGTCTACCCGAAAAGGAGCCGCAGATCCGCACGAATTTTATACGGTAACACAAAGAGCCTCCCGATTGTGGCACCCTCCGTAAGGAGGTTGCACCAAGGTGTGGCTCTTGTATCAAAAATAAATAATTGATTTCATTAAGCGGTATAGCTATTAGCTATGCCGCTTTTTGTTATACACCTTTTTCAAAGTGTGTAACCCACTATGACACTTTCAAATCAAAGTGTCATTTTTATTAATACAGAAAAAGGGAGAATACTTCTTTACGAAGTTTCTCCCAATGCTTTTAAAATGTTATGGCAATGCATTTAAGGTCTTTATAGAGAAATATTTAATCTTCTCTAGAAAGACCGTATAAATTTATTTCCATTCCCAAATGGTATATACAAACGGACAATGGTTGAAAATTAACATCACCTAAAATAGTATTTATAACGGTGTTGGTATAATTTAATATGCTGTCTATTAATTTGTCTTTGTTTTTTTCAATATCGGCGTATTGCTCTTCTGTAAAGATTATGCTTATGTATCCGTATGAACTGCTAAAAACATACTCCGGATGATGAGAAGTTTCTTTAACAATTATATCGGTAATTTCTTGCTTATGCTCTCTGGTAAAGTAAGAGTAAAATGTGTGGTCGATACGCTTTAATCCAATGGGCATTTGTGGGTGGTAAAACTCATCAAGGTTTAAATTGAACAATTTACAAGTTTCATACCATAACGGGATTATTTTTTCTTTGGTGGAATCATTGAGCATTTCTCGTGTTCCAAAATCCACTTCATATTCGTTATAATCTTTTTCATTTGTCACGTATATGCACATATATGGTATGTTCCAATGGGGATGTTGAAATTTTGGGTCTGCAACTACCGAAAATATATTAACTCCGTTTTGTTTGCATTGTTCCTTGAAATATTCAAAACAATCATCATCTTTTTCAAATAAGTCTAAAACATATTCTTTCATATCAGCATATTCTTTTTTTATCATTAATTATCACCTACTTGAAAATGATTATAGTTTAATTATATCGTGAATAAATCGCTTTTTCAATATTAAAGTTATTATGATTTGAGTGTTATTATATTCACTTTGAAACTCGCCTTTAGGCGAATAAGAGGCACACTTCCTTACGGAGTGTGCCTCTTGGGAGGCTCTTTGTGTTAATCATTATATGGTGTGTCTTCGTAACCGTCGTTCCGCAAGCGAACAACCATCTTATCCAATATCGTTTGGCATACACGCTTAAACCAACGCCGCTCACCAAAGAGGTCGACCAACATCGGACTGACCGCGTAATACAAACGGATAAATGCTTTGCCGCGGCGGCTGTTTGAAAGAGCGAAATCACGATAGCGGCGAAGCACCCAGACAGGCGGGCAATCATACGAACCGTAAACGCAGGTCGCGACATAGCAGCCTTTGCTCTTTTGCGCGCGCGGCTGTGGCGAAAAGATTGCCGTGTCCGCAGTCGTGCTTTCGTCGCGGAAATGATGCACTCGCACCGTTTCCGCCTTTTCGAGCAATTCGTGTATTTTTCCTTTGATATATTCCTCATTCACGCCATAGGATGTCCACAGCTTTAATATCGGTATTCCTGCTTCTTCACAGATTTTTTGCACCTTCTCATCTCGTTCTCTGCGATCGGGATTCAGATGCGTCTGATCGTTGATCTCCACGACGATTTTCGGCCGATACTCACCGTCCGTTATCAAAAAATCTACATTCCGAAACAGTTCATTCTGAAAACGGGCCCCATCCGTGCGCTTAATAAATGAAGCTAAGTTAATCTGCGGAAAAACACAATATCCTTCCGGCACAGAAGCGCGAATCGCGTCAAAAAAAGCCTGCTCCGACTTACTGATCAATGCTTTTTTGAGATCATACAGATACGAATCATTGTCGATGTCAGCCAAAGGCGTCGGGCAAGGGCTCGCTGTATAATGCCATTGCCCACACACGACGCATTTGATGATTTCTCCTTTTTCTTTTTTTATATTGCACGCTCGGCAAAGAGGATATTTCCCGCTTTCTGCGCCGCACACTTTACATTTCATACACATTCTCCATTCACCGATTAAAATCATAGCCATAAGGATAATACCATAAATTAACAATTGTTGCAATAGTGAATACTTCCCTAAATATCAGCGGCAGGGAGATGATCTCCCTGCCGATTTTTGTTATGCAATCGTGATCGGTTCCTTGACCTTTTTCTTCGTGCAAAGATAGTACATCGCGTAATAGCCGACGATGTACACCAAAAACAGCACGACCACCCCGAGCGGGTAGAACACCGGATGCCCGCCAACAAGATTATAAAGAATGTCGTACGGCGTGCCGTCCCCCCGCATCAGGAACATATAGTTGTAATCAAGCGTAATGTTGGCAACATACGCCGCCACACAGAAGCCAAGCAGAATAACAAAGGTAATGACAATGTTGCGCTTCTTCATACTCGCCATACCTGCAATGAGGATGTACAGCGAGGCAAAGCCCGCGATCGTGTGGGTGATGCCGGACACGACATTGGGGAAGGACAGCACGGGATAAGCGTTGTAGTTCTGCGCAGCACCAAAGGTGCCGAGCAGCGCGCCGAGAATGCCGAAGATCACCACAAAATCCAGCGACGCTTCCTTCAGCCTGCCCTTGGAAAACGCCGCGAGCGGGATGGTGATGAGCTGAATGCTGCACAAAAACAGCGGCAACATCGTCCGCCAGCTCGACGGATCCTCAACGCAGCTAAACACGATCTTAAACAGCTCGAAGCCGTCAATGAGCAACGCTGCCGCGATGAGAACGCCGTTTTTCGCCTTGTCGTCTGCAAGGCGATAACGCCGCCCGAGCACGACCGCCAACACCACCATCGCTACCACAAGCGAGGTGACAAACGTCAGATGCTGCCACGACATAAACCCTTCCGCCGTACGCGCAAATCCACCAATGCCGAAAAACTCCCGCATGTTGCTCACCCTTTTCCATATTTTTGCTACGCGAAATGTGTCGAACGAGTAAATTATAGCAAATTAAAAAAGAAGTGTATAGTCTTTTTTAATGACAATTTTGTAACCTTTTGCGTAAACAGACGGCTTTTGTCTGTTTATAGATACCATCTTGCTCTGTTACAGAAAAAAGGAAAGCGTCTGCGAAACCAATGATTTCGCAGACGCTTTGGTCGAAGTGCGGAGACTTGAACTCCGTGCCTCCTGGTCCCAAACCAGGCGCTCTACCAGGTGAGCTACACCTCGAAATATTTGGTTGTTGAACACTATTAATGACGCCTGCTTTGGTCCCCCTCTTGCGGTCCCCGAAGTTTTGTTTCCTCGCTCTCGCTCGCAAAACTTCGACCGCTGCGCCAACCCTTGCTCGCTGTTTCCGCCACCGGCGGCGCTCGCAAGCGTTGCCCAAACCAGGCGCTCTACCAGGTGAGCTACACCTCGAAATATTTGGTTGTTGAACACTATTAATGACGCCTGCTTTGGCCCCCCTCTTGCGGTCCCCGAAGTTTTGTTTCCTCGCTCTCGCTCGCAAAACTTCGACCGCTGCGCCAACCCTTGCTCGTTGTTTCCGCCACCGGCGGCGCTCGCAAGTGTTGCCCAAACCAGGCGCTCTACCAGGTGAGCTACACCTCGAAATATTTGGTTGTTATTATTATTTCTATTTGCGCATGGTGGGATTTTACCACAAAATCGCCGACAAGTCAAGGCTTGTCGACGGTTTTACTATCACCCAAAAGCAACGAGAGCTGTTCTTCAGTGACAGTGGCGTTGAGCACGTCTAAAAGGCGGTTCGCCGACAGATTTTCGGGCAACTTCAACGCGCGCAGCAGTGCGCGCCGGCGCTGTGCACTGTCCGTGCGCCCGCTCAGACCAAGTTCGTACAGATCGCCCTTGGTCAAATGCATCTTATCTGCCGCGGGCGCTGCGGCATCCTCAAAGCTCGCGCCCGCTCGCTCCAGTGCGGCGATCACGACGGTATTATCCATCCCCTCGACACCGAGCAAGCCCTCTTTCCCGGGGGCAGACTTGCGCCGCTCCTTGCCCGCGATCGGCGGCACGTACGCGTGGTGCATTTGCTCGGCCGGGATCGCACCGATGAGATGATTGCGGATCAGCATCCCCGCTGAATCGCTGTCGGTTAGTATGATAAGCCCCCGCTCGGCCGCCAGGCGGCGCAGCATTTCCATCTTCTGCTCGTCGCGGAAGATGCCGAAGCCCTCGGTCGACACAACCAACGCATCCACCGCAGAGTGCACGCGGATCTCGTCGTATTTCCCTTCAACCACGATGGCTTGCCATACCCGTTTCACCGAATTCACTCCCTTAGGGTAGAGCGAAATATCCGAACACCGTTTTGAAAAGAGGAATTTTCGCTCTATCTTCGTTAAAATACTCGTAAACCCGCAAGGGTTTACTGCGTTTTTGCCTTGATAGAACAAAAATTCCCTCTTTTCAAAATCGAAGACCTCAAAGCGAGCAGATTTTGAGGGATTTTTATTCTATTTGGGCGAAGCAAGGCTGGCGCCTTGCGAGATCAAATAGGGTGAAAAACGCCGAAATCGGCCGTTTTGAGGCGGGTTCGGATATCTCGTTCTACCCTAACTGCGCACGCGCAATTAAGCGGGAAACCGTCTGCTCAAGCAGCGTGCGCAGATCCTGTCGCCCGAACTTCATATCATTATCCGCCTGCGCGAGGATCGCAAGCGATTCGCGCAACGCCTCAACGCTCATACGACCTGCATCACGCGCGGCATTACGCAGGCGAAATTCCTTGCCCTTATACGACTTAATATCCGCAGCCAGAGACTCTGCCGTCGCACCACCGATCATGGCAATCTTCGCGCGGTATACATCCGCATAGGCGTTTGACAACACCGCCAACACCGGTACGGGGTCTTCGCGTTGCACAAACAACTGGTGCAGCAGTTCGTACGCCTGTTTGGCTCGTCCCTGCAGGATCGCCTTCGACAGATCGAACACCCGAGCCTCTAAATTCTTCGTCCCCATCCGCTCGATCATCTCGCGGGTGATCGCCCCGCCATCCGCGAGGGCGACGAGCTTATCCAGCTCGCACAGCAACAGATTGAGATCATTGCCCGCCTGCTCGACCATCAACCGTGCATCGTCCGCGGCCAACGTACAGCCGCGGCGCTTCGCACCGCCGACCAGCAGTTTCACCACATCCGCAGGGGTCTTGCGAGCAAAGTTCACCACGCAGCCACGCTTCTCCACCTCGGCAAAAACGGTCGTCCAACCCTTCTTTTTATCCGGCTGCACTGTCATCTGCCAAAACACCAACACACAGGTGTCGGGCATCTGCTGCAGGATCTCCGCAAGACGCTCAGCGTGAGCGGCAAGGTCCATATCCCGCACCGTCACGCAGGTGCGCTCTGCCATCAGCGGCAGCGCCTCCACCGCCTCCTCGAGCTGCTCGGGAGTGATCGTCTGTCCGTCGAAGCGGTGCATATTAAATGCGTCATCGGGGTCCCCTACCGCCTGCTTGGCAATGAGGCGGGTATACTGCTCCACAAGGTAGCTCTCCTCGCCGTACAGCACATATACCGAGGCGACAGCCTCTTTAAGCGCTGTTTTCAGTTGTGATTCGTTCATTGCCATCGCTTGACACTCCATTCTCCCCCGCCGCGGGTGGTCAGATACACATTCTCATCGGTCACCGTCGCCATCGGATACGGCAGCCTTGCCGCCGCTACGAACGCGGCTGCGTTATCCTCCTCGGCGAGCAGAATTCCCTGCCCAACCGTCATCTTCTCGCTCTCGCTCGGCGGCTCGCCGACAAAAATCGCACCATCGGCAACACACGCCTTTTCGGGACAGATCGCCAACGTCGTCCCACGGCAGGTGAGCCACCATCCGCCTTCGGCATCCACCGTCAGGATGGTGCCCGTCCACAACGCAATCTCGGCGTTTTTCTCAAGTAGCTGAGCCGACAAATCCAGTCCAACCGCAAACGCGGCATTCTCCGGGATGAGTAGCCGCTTCACAGCAACCTGCTGCATCAGCTCGGTCAGACACGCCGCATCCGGTGTCTCTCCGCCGCCGATGACGACGAAGTCCAGTTCGCCATCACAGGCACGCACGAACGCGTCGCCTGCGTAAATGCCCGCGACATCCTGCGCGATGAGGCCTTGACGGCCGTCCTGCTCAAGCAGCAGCACCGCGCTGTCCACGCGCATCGACACGGTGATAACGGTCGCATCGCGGCGAAGGACTCTATCTGCCCCACAGGCGAGCAACAGCGCCGCCGCGAGAAACGCGAGCGTTCGCCGCAGGATACCGCATTTTATCTTACATAAACATAGTATAACCAATCCGCAGCCGCCTGTCAAATACAGAATCGTCCACGCGCGCTCGGTCGGGAAGGTTGCAATAGGCAGCCTGCCCAACCAATTCGCCACCAACATCAGCCAGCGCACAAGCCAGCCCGCAAGGTACAGTATCCCGTCCGCGAGAAAACTCAGCGGCGGGCACAACGCGAATAGCATCCCTAACCAGCCAAACGCCAGCGCCACGCTCGCGGGTGTGACCGCCAGCAGGTTGGCGATCGGCGACACGACCGACACCTCGCCGAAATAATACCCGAGCAGCGGGGCGATCGGCAGCGTCGCCGCAAACGTCACCGCCAGACCGTCCGCAACAAGCTTCCACAGCCCTAGGCGGTACAGTCGCTCCTGCAACGGTTTGGTTAAGCACAGCACGCCGCCTGCCGCGCCAAAGGACAACTGCAAACCGACATCCAGCAGACTATACGGATTTTGCGCCAGCAATAGAATCAGCGAAAAGCCCATCGAATTAAGCCCGTCGGCGCGACGAGTGAACAGCTGGCCGCCGAGCATGGCAAGACACATCACGCCCGCGCGCACCACCGATGGCGTAAATCCCACCAGCCCCATAAAAAGCACAACAATTATCATCGTCACCACGGCGGCCATCCGACGGCGCGATAACAACCACTGCAGCAGACCATAACCACCGGCCGAGATGACGGATAAATGCAAGCCCGATACCACCAGAATATGCGGCATGCCCGTGCGACGAAATGCCGTCATCGTCGCATCCGACACGCCGGCCTTATCGCCAAGGCAGATGCCCGCAAGCTGGGCGCCCTCCTCGCCGCTCAAACGCGCACGAATCGACGACAGCAACCGCTCACGCAGGGGTGCGAGCACCGCCCGCCACGACTTTCCCGAGGAGACGACCGTCATCGCCTCCTCACCGAATTCGATCGGATAGGCCTGCAAAAACACGCCGTCCGCCCGATAGCTCTCCTGCGTCGAATAGAGCGCTTTCAACTCAACCTCGGTTCGAACCGTCTCGTGCAGCTTCGGCGTTACCTGCTCGTTACAATACAGCAGCACCCGACTGCCTGTCGGCAGCTTGTCCGCGTCGACGATCTCGACGGTGACCATATGCCCCAAGGACGGCAAATCCGTCACCTGCGCGGTGATGCTGTCCTTTGTATGCTCTAAAAGGCGCAGGGGGCTGACCACTAACCACTCATAAAAACTAAACAAGCCGAGAAATGCCACCGCCCACACGACGATATAGATCCATATTGGATGACGAAAGCGCGGCACAAGGCAGGATAGCAGCAGCGCCGCTGCCAAAAGGCACAGCACCCGCGGCGAAAAATATATGCTGAGAAAAGCACAAGCCGCGGCCACCCCGCCCGCGAGCAGCATTCCACGCTTGACCGACCAGTCGGTCGTTGTAAGTAACCGCATAAAAACCTCACGAGAAATCGTATGTAAAACAAACCGGCAAACATCACGTTTGCCGGTCTGTGCGTTATATTACAGCTCCGGATCAGCCTTAATCTCGGTCGGTGGGGTCTCCAGCAGAGACGGGTCGTTCAGGTACTGCTTCATCCGACGGAAGGCCATCGCGAAATAACTGCCGGAGGCGATGCGCTCATCCATCACGACGCCGAGCGGCAAGCACTTCTCGAACACGATCTCGCCGCCCTTGCGCTTTGCCACCTCACGGGTGTTGCCCGCCGCCATCACGATGCTGGTCGTGCCGAAATCGTAGCAATGGTGATAGATGTGGTTGGTGCGGATGCTGGCAAGGTTAGTAAACACCATCGACACGTGGAAGGGGCTCGCGTCGATGATCGCCTTGGGCAGCAGATTGTGCTTATCCGCCCATTTAATCACACACACCGCCGCGCGTAACAGCCCCGGCAGGGAGACCAGCGTATTGATCAGCTTGTCGGTGGAGTTATTGTCTCCCTCGGCGCGGTTGTTGCTGACATACGCCTGAATACGCTCTTCGATATCGAAGATGGTATCGGTCGGCTGAAAATATATCTTGGACATCGTGCCGTTGTCCGCCTCACCGCCCTTGAGCACCACCATACCGACGGCGATCCCATTGCGAGAGTAGGCACGCTTATTAACAATAAAGCGGTTGAGCGCGGGATATTCCGTCACGGCGCGGACATACGCCGCCATCAGCACCGCCATATGGCTGATGGGGGTACCCTCCTTCTTCTTCGCACGAATATACGCCTCCATCGGGGCGAGCGGAATATCCAAAGTAATCGAGTTCATCGAGTCGCTGCGTTTCGCCATCACGTGCGCCGCAATGCGATACATCGGGTCGGTGTGGCGCAACAGTTTTCCGTCAGCTCGGTTCATAAAAACACTCCTAACTTCGTCAGCCTCTTTACCGCAAGGCTGCCCTTAATGAATATATTGTACCATGTTTTTCGACAAAACGCAACCGCTTTCGACAGCACACGCGGTTGACAATCATCGGGGTTTGTGGCATTATAATTCTATCGTATAATAGGAGGGCTTCAATTATGTCCTTGCAAGCACAAAAATCCACGCGGGTCGCCTATGCCGATCTGGTGCGTGTCATTGCCATCCTGATGGTGGTGCTCATTCATACCGCAGCGCCATTGTTCAGCACTTTGCCCACCGACAGCAACGGCTTTGCGGTCAGCGTGCTGCTCGACGGCATCGCGCACGCGGCGGTGCCGTTGTTTGTGATGGTATCGGGCATCTTTCTGCTGGACGAAAAGCGAATGATGTCGGTACACCGTGCCATACGGCATTATGCGCTGCCGCTCGTCGGGCTGTTTTTCTTCTGGAGCGTACTGTATGCTGTCGCCAACAAGGTCGCCTTTCCATTGCTGCTTGAAAACGCCGGAATCAATCTCACGCTGGTGAAAAATTTCGGTGTCTCCGTACTGGAAGGTGCGTATCATATGTGGTATATACCGATGATGGCAGGGTTGTACCTCATTACACCACTGCTACGCACCTTTGTGCGCCGAGACAGTATCCATCTGGTGCGGTGGTTTCTGCTTATCGTGTTTGTGCTGCGGTTTGTGCTGCCGACGGGCATCCGTCTGGTCGCCGCATTCACGGGGATTGATTTCGCCACCGCCTACAACAGCTTTGAGTTGCTCGCCGGATGGGAATATCCCTTCTACTACGTTGCCGGTTGGTATATCGCCAATACGCACCCTGACACATCCACTCGTCGTAAGGTGTACGCCGCAGGTGCGCTTGCATTGGCGATGATGCTCGGCTTCACGGGATGGGTGTCGGCATTCCAAGGCGAGCCCGTCAAAGAGCTGATGGAGCAAAAGAACCTGTTCTGCTGTGTCTATGCGGTCGCGCTGTTCGCGCTCATTACGTGGCAGGGACAGAATCTGCGCGCCAACGCACTGCTCACGCGCCTGTCTGCCCTGAGTTTCGGCGTGTACATCGTGCACGTGGAAGTGCAACAGTTGTATAAGCTCTTTATCCCCTATCGCGGTGGCAGTGCCCTCGTGTACATCCTCGTGCAATGGATAGCGGTTACCGTGGTATCCTTTGCCGCGACGTGGGTGCTGTCTAAGATCCCGCTGCTCAAACGCTCGGTCAGAGCATAAGGGAGAGTTATATGAGAAACACAACGTTATGCTATATCCACAACGATCGTAGGCAGACGCTGCTCATCCACCGCGTGAAGGAAGAAAACGACCTCAACCACGATAAATGGATCGGCGTCGGCGGCAAATTCGAGGACAAGGAAAGCCCCGAGGAGTGCCTGCTACGCGAGGTCAAGGAGGAGACAGGGCTGACCCTTACCGCCTACCGCTATCGCGGCATCGTCACCTTCGTATCCAACGAGTGGGAGACGGAATATATGCACCTGTTCACTGCCGACGGCTTCACGGGGGAGCTTACCCGCTGTGACGAGGGGGTGCTCGAGTGGGTGGACGACGACAAGGTCACCGCTCTGCCGACCTGGGAGGGAGATCGCATCTTCCTGCGCCTATTGAACGAAGACGCGCCCTTTTTCTCGCTCAAATTGGTCTATGCGGGCGACACGCTCACTTATGCCGCCCTCGACGGAAAAGAGATTAAGCAATAACAAAAAGAACGGCTTGCCGATCGTGCACAAGTCCAGTAAAAACGGACAATAGAAAAAAAGAACCCCCTATGGTAGAATTAAAGAAACTACCATAGGGGGAATTTTCATGCCAAGAAGTTACAGACATATTAAAGAATATGAAAAAGAGATATTGGAACTA
>JAEIGA010005982.1_pt1 | contig 18513 bp, 11 predicted proteins | sample 9270691 | NCBI WGS metagenome assembly JAEIGA01 (sample SAMN17057246, study PRJNA624740) | gut metagenome | biome: biome; isolation source: fecal sample | host: Bos grunniens | place: China: Xizang | collected 2019
GATCTTTTGGAGAATGGATATGTTTCTGGTGAGCCGGAGTTCTTAGCAGTTGCTAACAGTTTGAAACAGGGTTCTTCACGAGTTCTTGCTGCTGTCGTAGTTGATGAGAATGGTCTCTATGGTGAGGTTGTTGAAGAAACTTACACAACTCCAACTCTTGTTTACAGTGAGACATTCAAGGCAACAGTAGGTGAGGCTACATTTGAACCTAGTGGTACAAACTTCTATGTGACAGTGCCTGTGACAGTAGAAGGCGGCGAAGTTGCTAAGTACTACTATTATTGGAATGCGACTGCAAGAACTGAAGAGCAGCTCAACAATCTTCCATTGCAGGATTACTACTACTACTATTCAAATGCAACTATTCCTGCATTGTACTTCAGTAACTATTACGAGAAATATCAGTTTGCTGTAGTTGTTGAGTCAACAACAGGTGAGCTTTCTAAGCCTGTTATCGTAAATGTTAACAAGCCTGTAGCAGAGGAGACTCCTGCAGAGTAATCTGATAAGATCAGAATAATTATATTTCATTGAGGCGATCCGAAGGGTCGCCTCTTTTTGTGCTGGGAAAAATGTGTGTATGTCTGAATTTTTTATTATTTTTGTTCTCTTAGATTTATGAAAAAACCAAAGTGAACGAATTATGAATAATCTTGTAAAACGAATCTTTAAATCATTGATTTGCGCAGCTTTGACTCTTCCTGCAGTTGTGTCTTGCTATGATGACAGCCAGATCTGGGATAAGTTGAATGAGCTGGAGAAGCGAGTTGACTCGTTGCAGGTCAATCTGAATGAGCAGGCTTCTGCCCTGAGTGACCTCATGGGTAGCGGAACAACCATCAGCTCATGCACCAAGAATGCAGATGGTTCCTATACCATCGAGCTTTCAAACGGAACCGATTTCACGGTTCTTCCTGCCGGAACCAAGTTCTCCTCACTTGTAACCTATATGCAGAAGGATGGCAAGATGACTTGGGCAACATATGATGCAGATGGAAATCTTGTGCCTCTCGTGGGTGTGGGACCCGGCAAGATCCAGGTGAAACTTGTGGATGAAGTATACCATGTTGTCATTGACGGCGTTGATTATCCGACCGGATTCACTATTGATGACAATGTCCAGATCTTCTCTTCATGTACTCCTATGGCAGATGACTCAGGTCAGGTCTATGCAGTCAAGCTTACAGTAGGTGATGGTTGGGAAGTTACGATGGCTGTGGATGGCTATAAGGGAGTTCTCTTCAAGATTTCTTCAATCAGCACATCTGTCGAGAATGAATATTACATCGATTTTGGCCAGTCGCAGTCTTTCTATATGGATACCAGAGGGGTCATTGATTATGTGATGCAGATTCCTGACGGATGGCGAGTGGTGGAAAGCCTGGATAAGCTTTCCGGAGAAATTACAGTGAAAATCACTGCTCCGTCTGAGGAGACAGTTGCTTTGCAGGCTGCCGTTGCTTCAGGAGACCTTAAGGTGGTTTCCGTTGTGGAAGGTGGCAAGGCTGCAGTTACCAAGCTTTCGCTTTCAACAAACCCGTACAAGAATTATGACGTAAATGCCCTGAAGGCTGTGATCGACCCTTATAAGGGTATCCAGAAATTCTTCTATGGTATTTCAACCGATTACAACCGCGCAGGTCTGATGGGTCAGATTACTGCACATCTTGAGAATTCAACAGCTTTGCCTGAAGGAATCTTCCAGTCAGAGACCGGTATTGACAAGATGCATAGTGAAATCAATCCTAATATCACAGAGGGACAGAATTACACATTCTGGTCTGTTCCGGCTTTATATACTGAAGGTGATGAGACTCAGAAGGCCGGATTCTATGTGAAGGAGGAGATGTTCCGTGAGTTCAATCTCACACCGATGTCAGTTGATATCAAGGTTGAGGGTGTCGCTCTGTTGGATGCAGACATCAATGTCAAGGTACTTGGTGTGAATCAGATGTATGCCGGAGTTTCCCCTAAATCTGAAACAGTTCTCGATGAGATTGTTGCAGGTGTGAATAATGGCGCGTATGATGCATTGTCTGACAAGTCTTTGATGTCCTATGCCGGTCCTGTTTCGACGTTCATTGACTCTGAAAATCCTGAGCAGTTCGATCCTGAGACCGAATATGTGGTCTGGGTTATTCCAATTGAGGCCGGTAAGACAAAATTCTCGGTTTCTGATGTGGTTTACACTGATTTCAAGACAAAGGCGGTAACAGCAGGAGGTACTTTGGAGGCTGTGATTGCAGAGGCGGATGTTAAGGCGTCTTCAATCACTCATAAGGTTTCTTCTGAGGGTGCAGTGATGATGTATTATGCTTTTATCGAAGGTAGTGTCGGAGAGCGAATCACGACCTACTCAAATGAGTCTATGTATAATGAGATATTGAAGGCTTCTACTTTTGCAACAGTACGCGCTTCGTCGTTTGATGCTGTAATCGATGACCTTATGCCTGAGACAAAGATGTGGCTCTTTGCGGTTCCGATAGCAGCTGATGGTAAATATGGTAAGGTTGCCTTTGCTTCTGCAACAACATCTGCGGTTACCTTCAGCAGTCTGTCCGTATCTCTTGAAAAGGTATTGATAGAGTCGGATAAGGCTACATATAAAGTTAATGTAAATGGTGGCTCCGCAGTGGACTATATCTATTGGGTGGGTCGAAAGACAGATCCTTTCTGGGTGGAAATCTGTGGTTCCAACAGAACTGTTGCCGGTAAGTTCATGGCTGCAAATCCTGAACATGAGGCAATTCTCAAGGCTATGAAGACAAGCGGTCCTGTCGCTGCTGATGGAACTCTGATCGTTTCAGACCTGACAATAGCAAAGGAGCACATCCTTCTTGTGCTTGCAAAGGATGAAAAAGGACTTTATTCAAAGGCAGGATATGCTGCATTTGAGACTTTGTCGATCAATCTTGGAGCAAATTATGTGGCAGAGGGAACAGATAAATGGAATGAAACCAAGGCTTTGATTGAAAATTCAATTGATTGGGATGAAGCTTATTTTGAGTCTCCAGGTAGTGGCTTGATGTGTGCGTTTGCGTTTAATATTTCAGTTCCTAAAGAACTGACAGCATATATAAGCTGCTATGCGACGGAAGCTGCTAATAACGGAGGTACTCTGTTGGACATCATGGTTGAACTTGAGAAGAACTGTCTTTCTAAGACTGTAAATAACCCTGTGATAAAAGATCCGGAAACAGGAGACGATGCCTTATTGCCGGATTGGATTGACGATACAGGAAGACTGATTCAGGGTTCTATGGTGAATGTCTATCAGATGTTTCCTCACGGTGATCCGTCAGACGGAGAGGTTACTTTCTTTGCTTCAGAGGGTCATGATGATACTCATTGCGATGTATGGGATGACGGTGAATGTTCAAATTATGCAAGCCAGCTGGCATCCATCGAAGAGCTGCAGACTTTGGAGTATTGGATTGAACACTTCAAGGGTACTGCCGGAAACTACGACACTGGTGATCCTTCGACAAGCCGTGTGCTGAAAGATGAGGAGAATCTTATGAATGTGGCCAAGGCATATCAGGAAACCTACATCAAGTATTACAGTGGAATGAAGCCTAATGTGTTTGTCAATGATGGAACCCCTCTTCGTGTCTCCACAAGACAGGCCAGTGGTCTTGACGAGAATGGAAAAGTTATTGACGTCGTGACCGTCATGCTTAAGGACCTTGACGGAAACTATTATGATCCGATGTACTTCCCTGTACCTAACTTCTTTTAATCTTAAATACTGACTTTCAGCCCCGCTTGATACAGATAAGGTCTAGCGGGGCTTTCTGTTTTAAATTTTATGCTAATTAGCTGATTTTTTGTATTTTTGCAAGTTGACTTATGAAGAAACCTTTGCTATGAAATGCAATAACCTGTTTTATGTTTTGACATTCATTGGTGCAATGATTGTCAGTCTTCCGATGGATGCGTCTGCAAGTGGAGATAAGGAAAAGAATGATGGCTATTTGACCGGTAGTTTTGAAAGTACTTCAGTTTATTATAATGAGGATATCAAGACGGCCGCAACCGTCCCTGATGGTAAATTTGGTTCGAATAATTATCTCAAGCTGGACTACTACAAGAATAATTTCTCAGCCGGAGTGCAGATGGAGGCATATTCTCCTGTCCTTGTAGGCTTTTCTTCGAATCTGGAGGGCGTCAACCTCACAAACTTCTATGTTAATTGGAAGGATGATTCATTTTCTGTAACTGCCGGAAGTTTTTATGAGCAGTTCGGAAGCGGACTGCTTTTCAGAAGCTGGGAGGATAGAGCTCTTGGACTCAATAATGCCGTCATGGGAGCGAGAGTTACATATTCTTATAAGGATATCATCAATGTGAAGGCTCTGTGGGGCGCACCGAGATTTGGAATGAAGTTCTCTGGCACTCAGGTTAGAGGTGCGGATCTTAGTTTTGTGCTTTCCAATGCAATAGGCCTGGATAATACATATCTGGCCTTAGAGGGTTCGGTTCTTGACAGATATGAAGCCTTGGATGTAGACAGAATGGCTGACGGATGCAATCCTAATTCTTTAGGATGGTCAGGAAGATTGAATCTGGAGTCAAATGGATTCTTTTTCAAGGGAGAGTATGTGGATGCCGGACAGAAGTATTATTATAATACCGCATATGCCGGTGAGGGTCAGATGTACCATCGCAAGAGGGGAAACGCCCAATTGGTGGAGACCGGATATAATGGACGTGGTCTTGGAGTTAATCTTTCTTTGCGTCGTCTGGAGTGGATGGACTCCAAGGTTGTTACTGATGCATCGTCTCCGGTCAATATGATAAACTATGTGCCGGCCATGTGTACCCAGTACACATATATGCTGACAACCCTTCACCCATATGGAGCACGTACGGGTGATATTTCATCTCAGTTCACGAACAGCGGAGAGATGGGAGGGCAGATTGATGTGTTCTATAATTTCCGCAGAGGAACTGCTCTTGGAGGCAAACGTGGAATGAAGGTGCATGCGAATTTTTCAACTTATTATGCCATTGCTCAGGAAGGAACATTCACCCCTGGCAACATGCTTTTCAAGGACATGAGTGTGGATGTGGAGAAACAGTGGACAAAGAAGTTCAAGTCAACTTTGCTCTGGTCTATGCAGGAGTACAGCCCTTCATATGGGGCCAACAAGACAACGTGGCTGTCCAATATTTTTGTAGCTGATATGCTTTATAAGTTCACTCCGACAACCTCCATACGTGCAGAACTTCAGTATCTTGTGACGTTTGAAGATCAGAAGGACTGGGTGGCCGGTCTTGTGGAGTTGAGCATGGCTCCGCATTGGAGTGTCTATGCGAGTGATATGTGGAATCATGGTTCTACAGGAATGCACTATTACAATGGTGGTGTGAGCTACTCTAAGTCACGCACAAAGGTGACTCTAGGCTATGGACGCTATAAGGCAGGATATATCTGCTCAGGTGGAGTATGCCGTCAGATTCCGGCTTATACCGGTGCAAATCTGGCTGTGTTGATGTCGTTTTAGAAAATGCTAATTATAAGATATGAAAAGTGTAAAGTCAATTTTAATGATTCTTGCTGCATGTGCGATGGCATCATGCCACGGCAATCAGGATGGTGCAGTGAATCCGGATGGACCAGTAGAGCCATACACTCTGACCGTGGATAAGCAAGTGATTGAGTCTGATGGCATTGATGCAGCAACGTTGACCATAACAGATGCAAGCGGTCAGGTCCTGACAGATGGGTTTTCTTTGAGAAACGCATCCTTTCACATTGAGGAGACAGATGAGTACCGTTCCGGTATGGGTTCGGATGGCGATGCCAACAAGTTCACATCCATCATTGATGGAACTTACACTATTACTGCCATGTATAATGGTGTCGAGTGTGAAGCTCCTGTGCAGATTACTGCTCAGAACAGAGCAAAATACGAGCGTTTTCATAAGAATGTTGCGATCTATCGTCTTACAGGAACTTGGTGCCAGTACTGTCCATATATGACAGAGGCTCTTAATAATCGTGATTCATATACTAAGGATCACAGCATTGTGATGGAATTTCATAACGCCGATGAGTTCTCTGTTGCGTATAGTATGCAGATGGATATGGCTGCATATCTCCTGAGCAGATATGGAACCAAGGATGATGGCTATCCATACTGCATATATTCAATCTCCGAGGGTTCGGGAAAGAGAACAGTGAACGATATCAAGAGACTTGTCAAGAACCGCCTCGTGGAGCATCCCGCCCAGACCGGTATCAAGGCAACTTCAAGCATAGATGGCGGTAAGCTGACAGTAAATGCAACAGTCATGGCTTCTGTTGATGGATCTTACGATCTTGGTATGGCGGTACTTAAGGATAAGTGCATTCCTGCTTCCGGAGCATATGAAGATGAGTATAATGATGTTGTCCTTTCTGTTTCCGGAAATTTCTATGCTATGTCTACAGATGCCTTTGACCTTAAAAAGGATGCTGAAAAGACGCTTGTGAAGACTTGGGAGTCAGACAAGCTTGATGCAAAGAACTGCCGTGTGGTGCTGTTCACGTTAAGAGATGCCGATGGAAAGGTAATCATTGACAATGCTGTTGAATTCAAGGTGGGAGAAGGCATAGACTATAGATATAACTAAAGATGAAGAGATTATTTTCAATATTTGCTCTTTGTGCAGTGGCATTGTTGAGCCTGTCATGTCATGGATATATCGACCCGGAAGGAAATGGAGATGATGTGGTTATTCCGGAAGGAGTGGATACGACCGTGAATCTGGCTTCGGGATATGCAGGAAAGATGATTGCCATGCAGTTCACCTCAATCGGTTGTACATATTGTCCCATCCTTGCCGATGCTCTGAAGGATGTTCAGGCTAATCGTCCGGGTGAGATCATCCCTGTTGCTTTTCATCTGAATTTCGGCGGTTATGTCGATCCTATGACTTTGCCTATCAATGTAAAGCTGTTTGAGAAGTTGAATACCGGAAAGGGTGATGGACTTCCTCTGTTTGCATTGAATTTCAAGAAGAGTTCCCAGCACATCGTGAATGAGTATGCCAAGATTATCTCTGAGATGGATATTCATGCAGCAGCCAATCCGGTTGTGTGCGGAGTTGCGGTTTCAACGGAATACGATGCGGCTGCGCGCAGTGTTCAGGTCAATGCCAAGATAACAAGTGATGTGGCAAGGCAGTACAGATACCATATATTCCTTGTTGAGGATGGGATTGACTTTGCTCAGGCAGGTGTGGATGGTGATTCATACACTCACAACAATGTGCTCAGAGCCATGACGGCTGATAATATTCTTGGAGCGAAACTTAATGCAGGTGAGTATCTGGAACCGGGAAAGGAATATGAAGTAAGCAAGACCATTGCTTTGGCACAAGAGTGGAATGCTGAAAACATGAGGGTGGTGGTCATCGCCCTGAATTCTCGCGACGGTGGCAAGAACTTCTATGCCAACAATGCTGTCGAATGCGCTTTGGGAAAGTCTGTGGATTATGCTTTCGAGGGAGATGTGCCGTTTGTTGAATCAAAGTTCCAAAGGCATGTGTGCGTGATGGAGTTCACAGGAACATGGTGCGCTCAGTGCCCATCTGGTGCCGTGACATTGAATTATCTTGTGGACAGGGCCTATAAAGGAAAGGCCTTTGCACTTGCTTTTCATAATAATGACATATATGCACTTCCTCAGGAGCAGGAACTCATGGGTATCTTCAAGTGGACAGGTTATCCGGCCTATGTTACAGATATGGACCAGAACAAGGTGGGCCTTCTTAATGAGGGTGGCTGCGGATCGACCATAGAGTCTTCCCTTTATGATTCGATGACTCATTGCGGTGCAGCAGTCACATGTACATATGATGAGACATCGCGCAAGGTGACTGTGGATGCGAAGATGTTCTCTGAACTCACTATGAATTATAGGATTGCAGCATATGTTGTCGAGGATAAGGTGATTGGAGAGCAGACGCAGAGTACGGGAGAGGTTGATAAGGATTACAGCCACAGACATATGGTCAGACAGATGCTTTCGTCAAATGTTCGTGGGGACAATCTTTTCGAGGTGCAGTCAGGCCAGGAAGCTCAGAAATCTTATGTCTTCAATGTGTCTGATGATTGGAAACTTGAAAATCTTTCGGTTGCTGTCCTGATACTGGATGACAAAGGTCGTGTCAACAACATGGCAATATGCGCAGCAGATGGTGGTGTGATGGATTACGAATATTTAAATTAATCAACATATGAAGAACTTATTCAAATTTTTAATGTTTGTCGCAGCTGTATCTGTGGTTTTGGCCTGCGATGGTACAAAAGGCCCTGATGAAGGCAAGAAGCCCGAATCTCCCTATTATGAGTTCCCTTTGACTTGGGAAGAAGATGGCTTTCAGGGCGGAGAGAACGGAGTGACTATCAATGTCAGCTCTGTCGAAGAAACGAATATCGTGTTCAATCTCGTGCCTGGTTCCAAGGTCAAGTCATATCGTCTTGATGTGTATCCAAAGGCAATGCTTTATAATCTTCTTCTGAATGAAGGTTGTCTTATGACTCCTGCTGAAAATTGTGAAGACAAGGTAATTCAGCTCCTGACTAATTCCACAGGTTCGGGAGCCTATATCTTCAATGCCGGTGATGATGATTTTGCAGAAGGAAAGGAGTTTGATTGGATGAATACCGAATATGCTCAGGCTCAGATAGTCCCGGATTGTGAGTACTTTATTCTTGCTCTTGCATGCTATGATGAAAATGGTGAAAATCCTGCTTCTTTGAGCATTGCTCATGTGACAACTCCAATGAAGGAACTTGTGGGAGATCCGCAGATTGCAATTGAGGCAGAGGTCGGTTTCCGTGCATTCCTTGTCAGATATCATCCTAATGAAGATTGCAAGGCATTCTATCATTGGATCTGGTCTACAGAGGAAATCGGTGAGTACATCGATCTCTTCGGAGAGAAGATGATGAGGGATTTCTGCCGTTCTGCCTATGCTTCAGCCTTTGATGCATCTTTGGAGGAGAATCTTGTGGTGAAGAGAACATTCGATCTTTCCACTGAAATCATCCGCGAGAACACCGCAGTTGCAGTTGCTGTCGATGCCAACGGAACACCGAGTGCAGAGATCATTAGAACTGATTTCTCTTTGATGGATATTCCGGAAGGTGATTTTACTCCGGCTGCCAATATTACTGCAGGTGAGAGAATCTGTGCAACCTTGGCATACTTCAATGTGGAGATGGAGAAGACCACAATGTCATGCTTCTATCGTCTTTATACTTCAGAGGAGGCCGAGATTCTCAAGAACGCTTCTGCTGAGGTGAAGGCTGCTGAGGCAATCAGCATTGCAAACGAGGGCTGGGGAGTGGCTAACAAGAACTACTCATTCAATGCGGAGACCAATCAACTCACAGGTTCTCACTTCACAACTTCTGATGAAGTGCAGGTTGAGCTCAAGCCTGACACAGAGTATGTTGTTCTTTACGTGGCCAAGAACGGATTCGGCGAACTGTCGGAACTTTGCTTCTCCAAGCCGTTCAGAACCAAGGTTCTGGTAAGAGATAATCCGGATGCCTGCATTGCGGATGTCGAGCTCACGCTCACAGATGTTTCACGTTGGGGCTTCAAGTATAATTTCAAGTATGATTATGACAAGACTGCCTGCTATCGTTTCCAGATAGTCGCACCTTATGATCCGACATCTCCTGTTGCTCCTCCTGATTATATTACTGACCGCGGCAAACGTGAGAAGTGGATGACATTCTTCTACGATACCTATCAGGAAGGCCCTGCAGGTCTGGTTCCTATCGTCAATATGTGGGAGGCGGAAAAGTCAGGTTATGACGGATATTCTATGTACGGATATGAGTCCGGTATCACTTACGTGGTAGCATACTGTGTTGAGGATATCAACGGTGTAGTAGGCCCTGTCAAGTTCGCTCAGGCTACTACTACTGAAGCTACCCCTGGTCCAAACCCGACTATTGAGATTGAATCTATTTCCTTTGATGATGCAAACAGCGAGGTGATAGCTAAGCTGGTGGCTAATTCAGACACCAAGATGATCAAATATTTCGGTGTGAATTCATCTGACGCTTCACTTTACGCGGCTTGTGCCTTGAATGACCTTGTAAATTCAACCAAGAGAACATATGATGAGTATCTGATGCTCTGGGAGTCTCAGCTCATCCAGCTTGGTCTTGATTCAAATGCGGAGTCTGTAACAGCCGGAATCGTGACAGAAAAGAATTCAAGCAAGCCAGTGCTTGTGGCCGCTGTTGCAATCGGTGAGGAGAATGGAGAGGATGTATATAGTCCGGTTGCCTGCAAGATATATCATAATGGAGAATTCAAGGATCTTTCGGATTTCCGTACCCCACCAACCGAATAAGGAGAACAGTTATGAACAGTTTTAAGTTTTTCAGAACATTTGTTTGTTCTTTGGCAGCATTGCTTGCTGTAGCATGTTATGATGACGATCGTCTTTGGGAAGAACTTGAAGGCGTAAAGACTGAAATGTCCGGTCTGAAGTCACGTATAGATTCTTTGGAAACTGCAGTTGCTGACAATGTGGCTGCTCTTCAGTCTGTGGTTTCAGTGGGTAGTATCCAGTCATGGGTGTACAATGCGGAGACCGGAAAGGGTGTGATCACACTTATCGACGGAAGTAAGATCACAATCAGTCAGGAGATCAAAGGATATTCCATCATCACAGTGGAAAAGGATGCAGACGGAACCTACTATTGGGCCCTTTGTGTCGATGGAGAGAATCTGCCTTTACTAATTGACAATAAGAAGGTCCCTGTGACCGTCACTCCATCTTTGAAGATTTCTGACAGCAATGAGTGGATGATCTCTGTTGACGGAGGAAAGACTTGGGTGAAGACAGGAATCAGTTACTATTTTGAAGAGACTCCTGAGGATGGAACAGAAACTCCAGAGGTTCCTGAAGCGGCGGTTTTCGAAAAGGCCGAAGTGGATGGCGATACCCTTGTCCTTACCCTTGTCGGAGGCGAGCAGATCAAGGTTGCTATAGTTGGCGAGGCTGTGTTCAAGGCATCTGAGGAGGCTATCTGGTTCTCAAGACGCAATATGCAGAAATCCGTTATGGTCGAGATGATGAATGTGAAGGCATATACTGTCACAGAGAAACCGGAAGGATGGAAGGCATCAATGGACGAGGCCAATCTCTTTGTGACTTCTCCTGAGAACTTTACGGATTTCCCTGCCGAGGGTACAGTGAAAGTGTTCGCTCTCTTTGATAATGGAGCTCAACCTGAGATTCTTCAGGTGGAAGTGGCATATGAGCCGATGTTTACACTTTCTCATGCAAATGGCGTTGTGTCTGTGAAGCTCTCTGAACATACCGGGGAAGACTTTACCGGCTACGTGCTCTTGGGATGGCCTAAGGAATCGTATTCAATTGATGCTGTTCTGGCAAAGTTGAATGCTGAACATGCTTCTCTCCCTGTTCTTGCAGGAACAGAGATCTATAATCTTGAGGATATAATTGAAGATTACGATAAAACTGAAGAATATGTAGTTACTGCAGTTCCATATCTCCCGACTGCACAGGTCGCTCAGGGAACAATCAAATACGAGGCTGCAGATGTGGCTTCAATTGAGACAATAGCAGAAGAAGGTGGCTGGAAAGTAAGCAATCTTGGATATGACCATGCCGACCTGCTTGCTGTCATGAGTGTTCCTGAGTATTTCGGAGGTTTCATGACAAAGGAAATGTGGGAGACAAGAGGTCGTGCAGATATTCTTGAGATGCTACTTCAGGATAATCTCACTCCTGTCAATGTCGTGAAATATGAGGGACCGGCAAATGCCTTTCCGGACGGAATCGCCGATGAGGATATAGTCCCTGCTACAGAGTATGTGGTGTGGTATGCTCCTGTTGATGAATCCGGATCATATACTGAGGATTCGTTCATAGAATATACATTCACTACCCCTGATGTGATGGCAGATGCTGCCATAGCAGCTCCTACATTTGAAGTAAGTGATATCACAGCTGCTGGATTTAGTGCAGATGTGACTCCGGCAGCAAATGCATATAAGACATATGCTGCGATTGTGAAGTCAACAGTGATAGCTGAGATGACAGATGAGGATATTGTTCATTATTTGATAGATGCTAATCAGTATTCTATAGATTCTGAAATTAATACAATTACCAAAAGTTCCTTTGATGCCAGTGATGAAGTATATCTTCTTGCAGTATCTGTTACCGAAGACGGTAAATATGGCCAGCTTGTAAAGGAGACTGTCGCTCTCAAGCAACTTGTATTTACTGATGATCTTGGTGTTGAGGTTACAGAAATCGTGTATGACAGCGAAGGGAACGCCACATTGTCTCTTTCTTTCAAGGGTTCGCCTGTAACCATGACTTATATGGCGGCGACATACACATTATACACCAATGATGTTCTTCAGAACCTGATGGCTAAGCAGCAGTTGGGAGATATGACCAAGACTGTGGAGATCAGCAAGATAGATGGAAAGGTGACTCTTACCGGACTGGAGATCGGTGTCGAGCATGAGTTCTTTGCAGTGGTTACCGATGCAGATGGCAATCATTCACATCTTTATGTCAGTGAGAAATTCATTCCGGTGATTCAGGTTGAATATGTGCTCAGTACAAGTGCCGATTATGAATATGGTATGCCTAAGATCACAGGAACTCTGACAGGTAAAAATTATCCTAAGACATATACTATGAAAGTGGATATGCCGTCTGAGTGCAAGAAGTACTGGCTCTTCTGTGGTGACCCGGAGTATTTCAGTAAGGATGTTTATATGGATACTGACAAGATGGTGTCGATGGGGCTTGAATTGTCCGGTGAAACAGTTCATGAGGCATCGGTGACCATGACATATGAAATCAGATATTCGTCTATGAGAATATACATGGTATGGCAGGATGACAAGGGAAGATGCCATGCTATCTACACACATGACCCGAATAAAAAGTAGTAGAGACTTATGAAGAGATTTTTTCAATTATTAATAGTAGCATTGGCCTTTGTATCATGTGCCAAGGAGGATTTCGGTATCACAGATATTGATAATCCGCGTGCGGACAAGAAGATCACCATCTATGGTGAGACAGTGGCCGTAAACTTCAATGCTGACGGTCCTTGGTATGCAGAACTTGAACTTAAGGGAGAGGGCGAGTGGGCCACTATTTCCCAGATGAAGGGCTTTGAATCTGCCGGTCCCGGCATCGTGCGAGTGAGATTTTCGAAGAATGAAACGGAATCAGAGCGTTCAGCAGAGCTTTATGTGATGGTGCGTGGCAAGGAAAGAATGCTTGTAGCAACCTTCACCCAGGCTGCAGGTGAGAATGTATCTGCAATGTCAGCTGCTCTGAATGAGGTTATGGACAAGAGACTTCGTGAGGATTATCTTTGGGCTGATGACTACGCGAAGCTCACAATTGATAAAACCATCAATTATGACAAGTTCCTGTTTACGCATCTTACCCAGCTTGGAGACATCAATATCGAAGATGGCGGATACTACAGAGGATATTCATCTGCTGCAGGTGAGAGATATATCTATTCTTATATTTCTGAGGTGACAGCAACCAAGGCTCCGATTGTCACAAAGGACGGTGAGCTTGCAAGTACTTTTGGTCTTGGTATCGGCCCTATGTTCGCTTCTGTTTTTGAAAGCGGAACCGATTACATCGGTCTTACAGTCGGTTATGTCTATCCCGGATCTCCTGCAGAGACTGCCGGTCTTCGTAGAGGTGATACCATATATAAGATAGGAAGCACCAGAATCACAAGGTCAAACTATCAGGCTTTCATGCAGGAACTTTTCTATACACCTTCCGGATCATATGAGATTATTTTTGCTCGTTATGAGGCGAATGATGATGCTGAGAGATATGACTTGATCCAGAACAAGAAAGCAGAGGTTACAGCTGCAACATATGGATATAACCCGATTCTTTACGCAGCGATACTCACCAATTCCGAAGTTTCTTCTGATAGTGCCGCCAGCGATCTCCCGCCGTTCAATATCGGATATATGGCTTCCGAGAGCTTTGATTCAAGTGCGCAGGAGGTTCTTGAATACCAGATCAAGCAGTTTATTGACGCCGGCATCACAGAACTTGTTCTTGACTTGCGCTTCAATGTCGGTGGAGAGGTTCAGCAGAGCCGATATCTTGCAAGTTCAATCGTGGGACGTAGCTACGATGACCAGATTTTCTTCAAGGCAAAGTTCAGGGATGGAAAGATCGAGGATTGGCCATTCAGAAGCGGTCCGTCGGATTCAGATGTACTTGGAGTGGCTCCGGCAATGAATCTCAAGAGACTCTGGGTCATCATGTCAGAGAATACTGCTTCTGCTTCAGAGCTTATCATCAATGCGCTCAAAGGTGTGGATTTCCCTGTGGTCCTCATCGGTAGTCAGTCAGAAGGAAAGAACGTGGGTATGGAGGTTACTCATGAACTTTATAACGGAAGACGTTTTGAATTTGCTCCTATTACATATTGGGGCCTGAACGCAAGGAATGAATATGCTCCAAAGGATGGTTTCATGCCTGATTCCGGAAATATTCTGAACAATCAGAACAACAGCTATTCCGACGATATAGATAATATGTTCCCATATTCTTTCGGAGATTGGGGTAACTTCGATTTCAATATCGGATTCTATTGCTGTTTCTGTGATATCCTCGGAATTGAAAGACCTGACTATCAGGCAGGAGCTCTCAAGTCTGCAGTGGTTCGCGAGAATGCTATGAAGATCAGCGCACGCGAACTCAGTCGTGGAGTTGAACCGGTGGGAGTTTCTGAGATGAAACCTCAGGTCGGACGTTTTGGAAATGTTATCTACAGAGATTAATCAGATACAGAATGCTCTCCGGACCTTCGTTGAACAGGAGGTCCATGATTGACAGATCGGATTGAAAGCCGTGTTTCTGGGCGAAGACCTGGAAATACGGCTTTTTCAGGTCCAGATCCTCAAGGATGCTGTTCTCCCTTTTGGGATGTATTGACTCTCTGAGGTCTTCGCAGAGGGTTTTCTGGCTGTCTTCTGGCTGGATGCAGTCACCGCGGGAGTACTCATCGGTTGTGCGAAGGTCAATTGCCAGCCCGATCTTTTCAATAAAGAATTTTATGATGGCCATATTCAGATCAAACAACTTTTCCGGCTGGCTGTCCATGATGGCAAAAAGTTCATCCTGATAATATTCGAAGTAGGCTGATGTCCTGTATGCCGAGATGATTGCTCTTTTATGCTGCAGGAGCCAAGGCTTAGACCAATCGATCTTTATCTCTGAGATGGGCTGTTTGTGTGTGCCTCCCTCGTGAAGGATAGGTACCTGAAGAGATTGGACTCCGTCTGCTCCGTAAAAATAGCAGCGATTACGGTAGGATTGTTTCTGGAAGTTCTCGCATGCTTCGATATATACTACTGCAGGAGTCAATGCCGGAGCTGCAGCATGGCGTTTCCTCTCGGCCTCATTCCCATTACTGCGCAAAATCAGACCGCCCATCTCCTGAGCCATGGCGGCGAAGTATGAGACGGGCGGAAAGTATGCTGTTGAAAGGAGTCTCGGCATTAGTCTATGCCACCTTTTGAGTCGCGGTCTGCGCCTCTGATGATACCTCTCTTTGAGTTTCTGATGAATTCGATGATTGTGTCACGCTCCTCGGACTGAGGGAAACCGATCTCAATCTTGGCAAGGGCATCAGAGAAGTTGTTGCCGCTGCTGTAGATGATGTCGTACATATCCTTGATGCTGCGGATCTGATCTGATGTGAAGCCTCTTCTACGAAGTCCCACGATGTTTACACCAGCATATGAAAGCGGGTCACGACCGCAAAGGACATATGGTGGAACGTCCTTGTTGATCTTACAGCCACCACCTACGAAAGCGTGCTTTCCGATTTTTGAGAACTGATGTGCCACAGTGCTTCCTCCGATAGTTGCCCAATCGTCAACGTCAGTCTCACCTGCGATACCCACGTAGCTTACGAGAATGCAGTGATTACCTACTGTACAGTCATGTGCAACGTGTGTGTATGACATAAGAAGGACGTTGTTGCCGATTTTGGTCACTCCTCTTCCGCTTGCCTTTGTGCCGCGGTTGATGGTTGCACACTCACGGATGGTCACGTTGTCACCGATTTCCACGTATGTGATCTCGCCGTCAAACTTGAGGTCCTGAGGTACTGCACCAATCACAGCTCCCGGGAATACGCAGCAGTTCTTGCCCATCTTAACGTAGTTGAAGATGGTTGAGTGAGGGAGAATTCTTGTTCCGTCTCCAATCTCCACGTGCTCTTCAATATATGCATATGGACCTACTTCCACATTTTCTCCGAGCTTAGCGTTCGGGTGTACTGTTGCCAGTGGGTGAATATTTGCCATTTTATATCTTTTTTAATAGTTTTTCGATCTTACAACCTTCGCGATGGAAGTGTTGATTCCATGTCCGGCCTTCTCTGCTGTGACCTTTGCCTTAAGGAATCCTCCGCAAAGTCTGAGGTCACCGATAAGGTCCAGCATCTTGTGTCTTGCACACTCATTAGGGAAACGGAGAGTGAGGTTGCTCAAATAACCATCCTCGCGCACATTTAACGCCGGAACGTTAAAAAGCTGCGACATTTTGTTGACCTGCTCCTCTGTAACCGGGTGTTCGACAATCACGATAGCATTGTCCACATCTCCACCCTTTACCAGGTTGTTGTTGAAAAGGAACTCTATTTCGTGGAAGAAAACAAAGGTTCTGCATACTCCGATCTCTTCAGCATATACGACTGAATCATTCCACTGTGCATGCTGTACACCAAGAACTCTGGAATTGAAATCCACCTTGATGTCGTATGAGAACTCTTCTGCAGGCTCAATGCGGACCAATGAACCGGTCTGGTCGTTTCTGATCTCGATAGTCTCCTTGATTTCAATATACTTGCGAGGCTCGTCCTGCTGCTCGAATCCATCTGCCCAGATTGCATCGATATATGGCTTTGCACTACCATCCAGAATAGGAACCTCAACATTGTTAATGTCGATGAGGGCATTGTCCACTCCCATTCCTGTGAGTGCTGAAAGCACATGCTCTATGGTTGATACAGAAGCTTCTCCACACGCAATAGTAGTGCTTCTGGCGGTATTTGATACATTTTCCGCTAAGGCATCAATATATGAATCTTCTCCCAGATCTGTCCTTCTGAAACGGATGCCTGTTCCCACAGGTGCCGGATTGATTGTCATCTTCGCCACTCTTCCTGTATGAAGTCCCTTCCCTTCAAACGAATAGCTCTTTTTTAGAGTCTTTTGCAGTTGCATTTTCTTAATCTTTCCTAAATTTCAATAAATTAGCCTGCAAAGATAACAAATATCTGGGGATTATCCAATCTACTTTACGCCACCTTTCTTGAATACTGCATAAGACCTGAAGAAGTCCTTGTATGGTATGGCAGGTGAACCCATGAAAACTTTACCGCTTTCCTTTATGTTTCCGAGGACTCCTGCCTGTGCGCCGACTGTTGTGTTGTCAGCAATTGTTATATGTCCTGCAACTCCTGCCTGTCCGGCCATGATACAGTGCTCACCAACCTTGGTTGAGCCTGCGATGCCTCCTTGGGCTGCCATGACTGTGTTTGCGCCAAGTTCAACATTGTGTGCGATGGCGCAAAGGTTGTCGACCTTACATCCCTTGTGTACTATAGTAGAGCCCATCTGAGATTTGTCTATACAAGCACATGCACCAATCTCGACATCGTCTTCAATGATTACGTTTCCAGTGTGCTCTATCTTCTTCCAGGTATTGTCCTCAAGAGGTGCGAAACCGAATCCATCAGCTCCGATGACTGCGTTTGAATGAAGGATTACCCTGTCTCCGATTACCATGCCGGGGTATATCTTTACTCCGGGATATATGATGCAGTGTGAGCCGATCTTTACATCATCGCCGATATAGACCTGTTCGTAGATTTTTGTGTAATCTCCTACAATAGCTTTCTTTCCTATATATGAGAAATCACCGACATAGACCTTCTTTCCAAGTTTTGCGCTCCAGCGGATACGGCTCTTGCATCCGCGGTATCTTCTGTATGAACGTTTTTTTGCTGTGACATATTCCAGAAGAGCAGCGACTGCTGTATATGAGTTTTCCACCCTGATCATTGTTGCGCTGACAGGATGCTTCGGCTCAAAAGTGTTGTTGACTATGATTATATCTGCCTTGCACTCATATACATGGTGTTCATATTTAGGGTTTGCGTAAAAGCATATTGTGCCTGGTTTTCCACTTTCGATTCTGGCGAAGTTGTACACAGTTGCCTCCGGGTTACCTTCCACAGTTCCCCCAAGTATTTCAGCTATCTCTTTGGCTTTGAATTCCATGTCATTACGGGTCGTTAAAAATTTGTTTATTCTGATTTTATTCGTACATTTGCAGCGTGAGAATGATCAGGGGGCAGATAGCCCCCTTTATTTATGCATAAACACGAAGTCAAATGAACGTTTCAGAGATTAAAGATGCGCTCCAGAGTGAATTGGTTGC
>JAEIGA010005983.1_pt1 | contig 18512 bp, 24 predicted proteins | sample 9270691 | NCBI WGS metagenome assembly JAEIGA01 (sample SAMN17057246, study PRJNA624740) | gut metagenome | biome: biome; isolation source: fecal sample | host: Bos grunniens | place: China: Xizang | collected 2019
ACAAAGGAGAAAAACAACATGACAACACAGCGAGATAACAGAGCAACCTACAGAGTAATTTCAAAGCACAATTATTTAGTAACATTAGAGCGTTTAAAGAATGATTATTATGGCAACCCAAGATTTGAGGCTACAATTATAAACACTGATATTGACAATGAATATTATATTGGCTCATTCGTTTATCGCTTTAGTGGTCATCATAATAGCGAATATGATGAAGCCAAATACATTGTAAACTATCACGAGGAAAAAGACGAATATATGAGAAAGCAAAGGGGTTGACTATGCCAACCACCTTTGTTATAATATGTTTATATTTAACAGTTAATTATTTACCGATGTTTCACGTGAAACATCAGAAAGGACAAACCGACATGCAAATTTTAGTAGCTTGTGAAGAATCACAACGAGTAACAGAAGAGTTCAGAAAAAGAGGTCACATAGCCTACAGCTGTGACCTGCTACCCACAAGTGGAACTCATCTTGAATGGCACATTCAGAGTAACGTTTTACCCCTTTTAAATGGTGATTGTAACTTTCAAACCATGGACGGAAAACACCACTGTACAATAGGCAGATGGGATATGATTATAGCTTTTCCGCCTTGCACACACTTAACAGTTTCAGGTGCTTGGTGTTTCGCCAAGAAACGTGCAAACGGTGTACAGCGTGAGGGTATAGAATTTTTCTGTCAGTTCCTCAAAGCTGATTGTGAACGCATCGCAATTGAAAACCCCCAAGGCATTATTTCGGGTGAATATGTTCGCCAATATTTTCCCGACTTATGCGAAAAATATGGACTTCCAAGAAAGTACACGCAGAAAATTCACCCTTGGATGTTTGGCGACAATTTTAGTAAAACAACTTGTCTGTGGCTTAAAGGGTTAAATCCTCTTATTCCCGAAGTAACAGAAGAACCCGAAATCAAGTATTACGAATGGATAGATAAGAACGGCAAAAAGAAGCGTCAGGATTTGTATTCATACATGGCACTTAGAAAAGCAAAGAATAATGCCGAACGTTCTATTATAAGAAGTAAAACATTTCCAGGTATTGCCAGGGCAATGGGTGAGCAATGGGGAAAGGAGAACATAAGAACAATATGAACAAACGTTATTATTTATGTCACCGCGCAGGCACAACCCACACATGGCACTGCACCCACGACACCATGAGCAGAGTCATAAGCAAATCTTACGACTTAATCCTGCCCCTTGAGCGCAAGCCACGCAACACCGAAATCAAAGAGGGATAACGAAAGGAGAACAATGAAAACAATCAGGCACACACGCTGCGCAGTTACTGACTACGCAGCAATGAAAAGATACTTAACCAAGCACAACTACAAATTCGACGTCATATTTGACACCACAACAGATGAATTTGAGTTCACCTACACTGTTGAAGAAGACTATTTTACAGCTGTTATGCACGACTTGGAAGACATTCGCAATAGTCATGACTTTGACGATTATTTTGACAGTATCAACACAGCCATCGGCGCAATTAAAACTTTGCAGGATATGGAGGTGATTAAATGATTATGGCAGACAATGGCAACTTTGAATGTAAGGGCGCACAGGAGCAGCTGCTTTTAGATTTTGCTTTTATCTATGATGAAATGTTAAAAGCAGCACCTGAAATTATATTATCTGTTCAAATGAGCCGTACAAAAAAGATACAAAAAGCATTTACTACAGCAGACCATGCTATTATAGCAGAACTTTACACGTTAGCAGAAAAGACACTATAAAGGAGAAACAAAATGAACGTAAACGAAATGTTTGATAAAATGGGAATCCGTACAACACCGAAAGCAGTTGAACTTAATAAGCCTACACCTGGGGTAATAGATGAAATGATGTATGTATTAGCATACGATGACCACGCAGATGGTAACACATACTTATCATCTGATGCACTCGTAGAACTTCCATATGTTTTCACAACAGCAATTGCCATGCTAGCAGAACATGACAACGTACTAATCACCGACACCGAACACTACGAAGAACTTGACCACGACTTCTACACCCTTGCACCCTACTCCATAACCATGGGTCTTGGCATTTACGCAAAACCCACAATGAACCCACCGAAATTGTAAACAAATTGTTAACAATTACCAACCTCTATTGATAACTTACATCAATATGTTATAATAAAGAAGTCAGCAGAGATAGCTGTTTGACCCATCAGAGGGCAGCGCAACCCCAAAGCCAACGTTGCCCTCACTCCCTCAATAATATCAGGAGAACAAGCAATGAAAGATACACTATATGAGCAGATAAGAGAGTTCGGAACAAAAACATCATATGGTATATACTACGAAGTATATAAATACAAAGACGTAGAAGTATCTATCAGGTTTGTTGATAAAGAACACAAAGTCATAGACCGAATAGTATTTGAATAATGTTTCACGTGAAACATTACCACCGTGCGCGCATAAAAACAACGAGAGGTGTATGCAGGTTCGAGTCCTGCACGGTGGATTCTTGCACCGTCTAAAAGCCAACACATTCTGTGGGTGCAAGACTACAATAATTCAATCCATGTGACTTAGTAGTCTAGTTCAGTAACAATTAAGCCGCTCACTTAATAGGGGGTGCAACTCCCCTATAGACTATTACTTCCAAACGTAAGGAAGTTATTACACAAATGATTTAGGGTGGACAAACCCAACGCCAAAAACGAAAGGAGAAACAGTTATGGCACGAAACATGGTAACAAGAACAGTTAGGGGAACTCAGGTAACGGTCAAGGTAGTAGACGCAGCATCAGAGCAGATTGTACAGGAAACAATCGTACTTGGCAGAGATTACACCACAAAGGATGAAGCAGGAAACATCATCGTAGAGGATGACGCGAAGTTAAAGAAAGCTGTCGCAAAAGCAATTCCTGACGGAAAAATCCTTGTAGCAATCGTATCTGCAACACCTGTCAACAAGTGCTACGGTGTACCCACAGCACAGTTCATGGAACTCGCTGTAGAACTTGACCCCGAAACACGCAGAGCAGTAGAAGCAGAAGAAGCAGCAGATGCAGAATAATTAACAGGAAAGGAAAAGGTAAACAACTATGGCAAAGAAAGAAGCAACAGCAAGCAACTATTCAGCAACAATAATCGACGCATCACGCGAACTCACAGCACGTGAGCGCGTAATGTTCAAGGACACACAGAACGCAATCAGCATGAACGATTTTGCAGAGCAGGCAAAGTCAGAGGGTGGCAAAGCCATCATTGAGAACGTAAAGGACTATGTACACATCAGCGTTCACAACGACAAGTCCGATGATAAGGACTATGATAATTACATGATTATCGACGGTGCAGGTGACAAGTATGTGACAGGTTCTCAGGCATTTTGGAATAGTTTCATGGACATTTACAACGAAATGAAAGATGAAACTGAGCCTTGGGGAATACAGCTCAATCTCATTCCTAGCAAGAATTACAAAGGCAAAAACGTTCTCACCTGCTCACTTGTGTAATGTGTAAATAAGTAACCGACAACCTAATAAATTGTATGTAGATAAAAACGAGTAGCACCCAACAATCCCACCACCATTAACACAGCATGGTGGTGGGATTTTTTCTCACTTAGCTGTGTTATTAAATGTTTCACGTGAAACATTGATAGGGGGTATAGTATGGCAAAGCAGAAACTGACAAAAGCACAACGAAAAGCAAGAAAACAGGCAGCATACATACGAGCAGAATATTATAAAAACTTTGACGCGCTTGATTATTTGCGTGACTTCGTAAAAGTAGCAACATTAGACATACCAAACAAAATAACAAAAGCGTCCCTAAAGAAAATCCGTCGCATATACAAAGAAGCAAGAAAAGAAGCGCAGCAAGTCGCAAAAGAAACAGGTGAATATATACCAACAAAAGAAGAAATGGCAAAAAGAGTCAGGTCAGAAGCAGGACAAGGTTACAGAACAGACCGTGCCAACATGGAAACAGCAGAGCATAAAGCAGAGGAAGCAGATTTTAATGCTTATCTTGGTTATATACAGATGGTGCGTGATGCAATTGATGCTTTAATGCCAAGGGATTATAGCCAAAAAGGAAAAGAATCAACAGTAAGGGCGTTTGAAGAAGCACGGTTGCGATTATATGGCATGTTAGATTATGCCCTGTCCAAAACAGACGAGGTAATCCTAGCCAAGACCCTATCTGAAAATCAATACCTGGAACGAATAATGAGTATAGACAATCAATATGCATATCAGATGATTGATGATATTGACAGCGATGAAAGTAACAATCTTGGTTTAATACAGCAGTTACAGGCAGCGATGGATGATGCCCTAGAACAAATCTACGACATGGAATAACCGCCTATGAAAACATTCGTAGCAGACTTTGAAACCACAGTGTACGATGGACAGGAAAGCACAGAAGTGTGGGCAAGCGCAATGGCGGACATAGACGACCCTGACGACAATGTTTTCGTATTTCATTCAATCGCAGAAACACTTGATTATATAAAATTCCTTGACGATGATTGTACTCTTTATTATCACAACTTAAAATTCGATGGTAATTTTTGGTTATGGTATCTGATACATGACCTTGATTTTAAGCAGGGTTATGACATAACAGAATCAGGTGATTTCATAATGAAAAAGCCAAAAGACCTTGACAATAACGAAGTAGTTTATTGTATATCAGACATGGGTCAGTGGTACACGGTGACATTCAAATATCGTGGGCATAAAATCACCCTCAAGGACAGCTTAAAACTTCTTCCTTTTTCAGTGAAAAAGATAGGCAAGGATTTTAAGACCAAGCATCAAAAGCTTGAAATGGAATACAAAGGCAAGCGTTATGCAGGGTGTGAGATAACACCTGAAGAAATGCAGTATATCAAGAATGACGTTCTTGTTATGAAAGAAGCATTGATAATCATGTTCAGTGAGGGTCACAATAAACTCACAATTGGCAGCTGCTGCTTGGCAGAATATAAAAAGATACTTGGCAAATATGATTGGGAAAAAGATTTTCCACGCCTTGACGAAATATATCTTGACCCTGCTGAATACGGTGCAGACAATGCAGACGCTTATATTCGTAAATCATATAAAGGTGGATGGTGCTATCTTGTAGAGGGTGCTAATGATAGGATATACACCAATGGTACAACCGCAGATGTTAACAGCTTATATCCATCAATGATGCACAGCCAAAGCGGAAATATTTACCCACACGGCAAACCATGTTTCTTCAAGGGCGAACCCCCTGCAAAAGCCCTACTGCCAAACCGCTATTATTTCATCAGGATAAGAACACGCTTTTATCTTAAACGTGGCAAACTGCCATTCATTCAGATAAAAGGCAACCCCTGTTATAAGTCCACGGAAATGCTTACAACATCTGATTTCAAAGACAGAAAAACAGGAAAATATTTTCAGACATTCACAGACCGAAACGGTGTTGTTCATGACAGCATAGTAGAACTCACATTAACATGCACAGATTGGCAGCTTATGCAGGAACATTATGACCTTGTTGACCTTGAGATTCTTGATGGGTGTTGGTTTTTTGCTCGTAAAGGGATGTTCGATGAATATATTGACATTTATAAAAAGATAAAAATGGAAAGTAAAGGTGCGCAGCGTCAGATAGCAAAACTGTTCCTGAATAACCTATATGGAAAACTTGCCACATCACCCATTTCATCATTTAAGGTTGCCTATATGAAAGATGATGAATCACTTGGTTATCATATCCAATGTGAATCAGACAAAGACCCTGTTTACATAGCAGCAGGAAGTGCAATAACTTCATACAGCCGTAACTTCACAATCAGGGCAGCACAGGCAAATTACCACGGTGCAGATAAACGCGGATTTAAATACGCAGACACTGACAGCATACACTGCGACCTGCCACCTGACGAAATAAAAGGAATAAAAGTTGATGATAACGATTTCTGCTGTTGGAAACTTGAAAGCAATTGGGATAAAGCCATATTTGTACGTCAGAAAACATACATCGAACACATAACATATGAAGACAGAAAACCGATAGAAAACCCCTATTATAACATCAAAGCAGCAGGTATGCCACAAGCATGTAAAGACCTGCTAAATATCAGCTTAACAGGCGCAACAGACAAAGACAGAGAAAAATATAAAGATGATGCAGAAAAACTAGATTTTATTAACAAGAAACGTTCCATGAAAGATTTCAAAACAGGACTCACCATAAGCGGAAAACTGACACCTAAGTGTATCAAGGGTGGTGTCATACTTGAAGAAACTTATTTCACATTAAGGGAGATTGGATTATGAAAGAAGTACATGTATGGTTGTATGGAACACACAACCCACTGATATTTGAATTTGTGGAAGAAGTATATGAAACAAGAAAAGAAATAACGATAGTGCAGGAAGACAGATACAAAACCACAACCACAAAAATCTACAAACAGGCTTTGCTATACTACCAAACAATTGAACAAAGATAATGTTTCACGTGAAACATAACTTGAAGCATAAAATGAACCCCAAGTAAATTCATACTTGGGGTTCTATTATTCTTACCTATCGGAACGCAAGCGCGGCGGACAAACCGAAACCACTCATGGGGGTAATCTTGCAACCCTGTCATCCATGATATGTCAAAAGCGTGTACGATAGGGAATAACCATATTTGAACGAAAAGCAGGGTTAATATCACACAGGCAATACCACCCTGCAAAAGCAACTATTGACTTTTTCTAATTAAACATATTATACTTCATCAGGTCGAAAAATACTGACTTACATTCCTGATTTCTGAATCTTACATAACCTTTTTCAAAAGCCATACGCAGAGAAGTGATAAGAATGTTAGACCTGCCAAGAAGCATATAGCCACAATCCTGCTCCACAGCGTTGGGTACAATCTTATCGGGATATGTTTCGTCTGCACGATTATCAACATAAAACAGACCATTGTCATTAAAGCGACGTATACCATAGAACTTACCATTAGACTTAATCGTAACAACATAACTGCTAACCCCCTGCATACGCTCAATCAGATTCAGATTGTCATTAAGATAAACATTCTGTGCAGCATATTGTAAATACTGTTCATTCTTAAATGCCCTGTTAAATGCGCTGCCTGTCTGCATCTGTGCCACGTTATCATAAAATCCCTGTTCTAGCACAAAGCCATCGCCTTTAAGATAATTGGTATCTGTTTTAAGCCTGTCAGCAATGCCTAGCGACATATAGTACGGATTGATTATCGAAACTGCATTACTAATCATGTACACAGGCAGATACCTGACCTGTTCACCGCCACCACGTGCAATGGACGTATGAAGTGACATAAACTTTGCAACCTCGTTAGGTACATAGTGGTTGGTTTCTGATTGAAATTCATCAAAAAGTATACAATCAGCATCAGCCAAAAGATGTGAAAACTTTTTCAATTGGTCGGCGTAATTCAGTGAGATACAATAACCACAGGACTTTTCATTCAGGAACAGTTCAGTGTAGATACCGTTTGCTTTACGCACATCGGTCATTTCATCGCCCTTAAAGAATAACTTGCCGATTTCCTTGAAGAACTTATCTGCACAGTTAACAAGTTCATAATTGAACCTGTAAAGGATAATGAATTTCTTACCCTGTTTCTTATAACGGTTAACAAGCATACGGTTAAAATATGTTGTTTTACCTGCGCTACGGTTTGTAGTTGTGATAAATATTTCAGGCGTCAAGCCGTTGATGTCTTTCATTGAAAGGAGCTTAGTGCCATCATAATACTGAATGTCCGCCATAGTATTACCTCTTGACATATTTGTTATTCTATTGTACCATATAAGATTGACTTTTTCAAGAGGGTTTGATATATTGGAAATAGGAAAGTGTCGCTAAACTAATAGAATGTTTCACGTGAAACATTCCGAAATCTACTCTAACACATACAGCGTAGAAACATTCTAAATAAAATTTCAAGGGGGTATTAAATATGGATATGTCCACAGTTGCTCAGTTAATAAGCACTATAGGATTTCCTATTGCTATGTGTATATACTTACTGTTCTACATCAAATCTTTTGATGAAAAATATTGTGAAAAGCTTGATAACATGGCTAAAGCAATTGAGAATAATACAGTAGTAATAACAAAACTCATGACCATGATAGACAGGATAGAAAAAGGGGGTGAATAAATGGCAGCATACGACGATGAACATCTTTATTCATTACCATATGAACATGTACCATCTCATGACATAAGTTATAATGAACTTAATGATAAGCCATCTATAAATGGCATTGAGATTGAGGGTGCAAAGAGTTCAGAGGATTATGGCATAGTAATGCCTGTTGTACCAACAAAAACATCAGACCTAATCAATGACAGCGGTTTTATAACTTCCGCTGCTGTACCAACTAAAACATCACAGTTGCAAAATGATGATGGGTTTATAACTTCCGCAGCATTACCAACAAAAACATCAGAACTTACCAACGATAGTGGCTTTATAACTTCCGCAGCATTACCAACTAAAACATCAGACCTGATAAATGATAGTAATTTTACAACCAAAACATATGTAGATAACGAGATATTAGCATTAATAAATAAAATCAATGGTCTAGACGGTATAACAGTTGTTAAAAACTTAGTTGCTACACAGACATTCACATCAACGTTTGACAATTTGGCTACATCATTGACAACAGCATTAACAGCCATAAAAACAGCCTTGTTAACAGATGAATTTGTAGAAATAAAATCGCTTAATATTGCCACAATTGGAAATCTAAAACCATTAAATATTGTGACAATTGATGCCAACACAAATATAGCAGCATTAAACATAGATTGGCAGGGCGTATCATATACGAACAACATGTTGCAGGCTATTGACATTGTGAATAAAAAGGTTTTATCTTTAACAATGACTAACGATTTGAATAATGATGCTTTTGTGTCATATTTTCAAGATGCAAATACATATACCTTTACAATTTATTATACAAAATATGGGATATTTGATATTTAAGGGGGTAAAATTATGAGTTCATCTTTTATTAGTAATTATGTAGACACTGACAATAGATACAAGCAGGAAGTTGAAAATATAATTCCTAGCGTTGTTGTATCAGTTAACCGCACAGGAAGAACCATGGTTCATGACAATGTACCATTATCAGTGAGGGAATGATATGAAAATAAGTAAAACAGGCATAAATTTAATAAAGCGTTATGAGGGTTTACGCCTTAAAGCATACAAACCAATTGCAGCAGAAAAATATTACACTATTGGCTATGGTCATTATGGTGCAGATGTAACAAAAGACATGGTTATCACCGAGCTACAGGCAGAAGAACTGTTAAGAAAAGACCTTGACAAAGTTGAACACGCTGTTGTTTCTCTTAATCACAGATGGACGCAATCGCAGTTTGATGCCCTTGTGTCGTTTACATTTAATTGTGGTATTGCCAATCTTAAACGACTTGTCAGTGACAGGGATACACTTCAAATTGCAGATGCCTTTTTACTTTATAATAAGGCAGGTGGCAGAGTGTTGACTGGGTTGGTCAAAAGAAGAAAAGAAGAACGCATTTTATTTTTGCACAATGACGATAGTGAAAGAATAGCGCGTGAAGTTATTGACGGCAAATGGGGCAACGGTAAGAAAAGAAAAGAACTTTTAACAGCAGCAGGATATGATTACAACAATATTCAGCGAATAGTAAATAGAATTTTAACAGGTGAATAAATGGCGTATATACAAGTCACATTCAATGATTACATGCCTAAGATATGGAACACATTGAAAGCATATCTTAACAATAATGAAATAGGTGTTGCTGCACTGATGGGCAACATGTATGCGGAGAGTGGTTGCACACCATATGCATGTCAGCCTAGCCTGCCTTATAATGTCTGCATGACATACATAGCAGATGTTGACAGCGGCTCTATCACAGAGTGGCAGTTTGTACACAGGGGAACAAGCAGCACAGGTGGTGTTGCTAATGGTGCAGGCGGTTTCGGATTATGTCAGTGGACATATTTTTCGCGCAAGCAAAACATGTATAACTATTGGAATCATGGTGGCACTATTGGCGACTTGGTAATGCAGCTTGGGTTTGTTAATTGGGAGTTCAATAACACCCACACAAGTACACGTGATGCTTTAAAAAATGCAACCAACCTGCGTACAGCGAGTGATTTTGTACTATTCAACTATGAAGGACCTTCTGATAAAAGCGCGGAAGTTCAGGATACGAGATATAATTACGCTTTGCAGATTTACAATCAATATGCAGGAACTACACCCATTGAACCGCCCACGCCACAGCCATCGCCTGTTGACCCACCTGAACCACAGCCACAGCCACCCATTGTGGCATCGTCATTATTGGAAAAGCATCTACCAATTTGGATGTATCCATCACTTAGGCGTTGAATGTTTCACGTGAAACATGTATAATATAAGTAGAAACTTATACAATTTCAAAAGCGGAAAGGACAAAAGAAATATGGCAAGATTAACACAATCAGAATTTATGTCGAAACTTAAAACTTTCATCGGTGATAGAACCGATGATGATGCAATCAGTTTTATTGAAGACTGTAAGGACACCATTACAGATGATAAGGACGATTGGAAACAGAAGTATGATGATGTTGTCAAGGAAAAAGAAGAACTCGATAAAACTTGGCGGCAGAAATACACCGAAAGATTCTTTTCATCTGATTCCCATAAAGACACACAAACACAAGACAATCACGACCACAACCGCGATACCAACCCCGCAACAATCGGTGGTAAAGAAGAACCCGATGAAGAAAAGTTAAAAGTTGAGCAGGCAGAAAAAGTCAGGATTGATGACCTTTTTAAACCTGCTGATTCATAAGAAAGGAGCATAAGATTATGCCTACAAGACCACAAAGAGTTACAATGGATACTCAGGTGCTGAATATCCTTAATGCCATCAGAAATAATGCATCAAATGAATATAGGGATTATGTACCCCCTATTACAGATGTGTCACAGCTTAAACAGATAGGCAATATCATCATGGATATGCCTGCTTTGCAGAATCAGTTCCTTACAGCCCTGATTAACCGCATTGGTCGCGTGCTTATCACAACACGCATGTATGAAAATCCGTGGAGCAGGTTCAAAAAGGGTATGCTTGACTACGGCGAAACTGTGGAAGAAATTTTCACAAACATCGCTAAGCCATATCAGTTTGATGGTTCTCACGTAACACCAACTTCGCAGTTTAAGAAGTACATGCCTGATGTACGCGCAGCATTTCATGTGATGAACTATCAGAAGTACTACCCCGTTACAATTGAGGAACAGAAACTTCGTCAGGCTTTCCTTAGTGCTGATGGTGTTTCAAACCTTATCGGTGACATTGTAAACAGCATATACACAGCCGCAAACTACGACGAGTTCCTTACAATGAAGTACCTGCTTGCAAAGACAATCCTTAATGGCAGAATGTACCCTGTTGAAGTATCAGCTGCAACAGCTGCAAATGCCAAGGATATTGTTACAACAGTTAAGGCAAACAGTAATGTGCTTGAGTTTCCGTCCACCAAGTACAACCCTGCACACGTATTTCAGCATACACCTAAGAACGAGCAGATTATTTTCATCAATGCAGCATTTGATGCAGTTGTTGATGTTAATGTTCTTGCAAGTGCTTTCAATATGGATAAGGCACAGTTTATGGGTCAGCGTGTCCTGATTGACAGCTTTGGCTCAATGGACACCGAAAGACTTAATCTTCTGTTTGGTGATGACCCCAACTATGTTGCACTTACATCAGATGAAATTGCTGCACTTGATGCAATTCCTATGGCAGTTGTTGGCGAGAAGTTCTTCATGGTATTTGATAACCTTAATGAGTTCACAGAAGCATACAACGGCGAGCAGCTTTATTGGAACTACTTCTACCATCAGTGGAAGACATTCAGCGCATCACCTTTTGAAAATGCACTTGTTTACGTTCCTACAACACCTACTGTTTCAAGTGTAACAGTTACTCCTGCAACCGCAACTGTTTCCGCTAACAGCAGCTTACAGCTTACAACTGTTGTTGCCACAACAGGCTTTGCACCTAAGACAGTTACTTATGAAAGTGATACCACAGGTGTTACTATTACAGAGGGTGGCGTTGTTCAGATTGATGAGGGTGTTAGTGGAACTGTTGTTATCACAGTTACATCAACATTTGATTCTACAAAGAGCGACACAGTTACTTTGACAGTTTCTTGAGTCCTCCTCCATATTTGGGTGGTGTTTCACAAAGAAATGTTTCACGTGAAACATCACCCTTTTGTAATGAAAGGATGTATAAATTATGGCTTATGTACAACCGTGTGGAACAATACAACTGATGAAAAATATAAGGTTGGATAACAGGTATATGCATACCATTTATTTTGCTAATGAAGCTGCGCAGAATACATGGTTTTCATCAAAAGTTTATGTGACTTTTCAGAAAAATATGTACAGCAGACCTACACGTGGCAGCGTGAAAGTTAAAATGAACGCTGAGCAATTAATTGGTGTCACATATATGAGATTCAATAATGCAGGTGTTGATGCTCAACATCCCACAGGTGTTGATACAACAAATAGAACATACAAATGGTATTATTGTTTTGTTAACGCTATTGAATATGTCAACGAAAATACATCAATTATATATTTTGAAATTGATGTAATGCAGACATGGTTCATTCAAAACGGCTCAATCCCACAATGTTATGTTGAAAGACAGCATGTTACAGATGACACATTTTCTGCACACCTTGAAGCTGAGCCTGTTGGTAGTGATGTGTATAACATGAAAGAACTTACACCTAATGGTTTAGGTGACACATTTGCATCGTATAATTGGGTGATGAATACATCAAATTCATACGGCAGCACCGATAATATACCTGATGGTGCAGGAAAATACGATGGTATTATAGCAGGTGGAACGATATTTTCAATGGCAGATACAGCACTAAAAGGTGCTAACTCTTTAAGTTCAAAGATGCTTGACCAATTAGGCTCTTGGGATAAAAATGCTCAAAGTGCTGATGTTGTTGATTTATTCATGTTTCCGTCCGCACTGTGTTCAAACGATTCAGCTGCAATAAGTATTTCAGTTGATTTACCATCTACACTTGATGGTTATACACCTGAAAATAAAAAATTATTAACTTATCCTTATTCATGCTTAGTGATTACAAATAATGACGATGATGCAGGTGAATATAGATGGGAATATTTTGACACTACTACACTTGGTGCTTCCATCGAATTTGTACTTGAAAAATGTATGGTTGGTGGTGGTTCAGTTGCGCTTTTTCCTCGAATCTATAATGGTATAGAGGATGATTTCAAAGATAAAGTGTCAATGAACAATTTTCCTAAAATATCTTTCAGTAATGACGCTTATCAGGCTTGGATTGCAGCAGGTAATCAAACTAAACTTAATTTTGAATCATCTATGATACAAAGAAAAGGCACTAATGCTAAAGCGCAATTATCCGCTGATTCACTATTTCAAGGTATACACGGTGGACTTAATGCAGGCCAGGGTATTGGTAATACACTGCTTGAACTAGGGAAAGACGAACCTAATGCATCAGCCATACTTAGTGGTTCAATTCAGACATTGCATGGTTTTACAACTATGGCACAGGCAGGTGTTAATAGTCAGATTGGTTCACAGAAAATTGCGCTTGAAATGGAAGAAGCACAAAAGAAAATTGATTTTCAGTTTGGCGATGCTAGATACGCACCTGATACAATGGTTGGAAAAGCCACACCAAATATAAATGTTGGTAAAAAATTACTTACATACAGATTTTTTAACTGCCATGTTAGACCTAATGAAGCCGTTAAAATTGATAATTTCTTTACGGTTTTTGGCTATGCTATAAATGATGTAAAAGCTGTTAACCTTAATAGCAGAACCTATTGGAACTTTGTAAAGACTAAAAATTGTGAAATAGTGGGTGAAATGCCTGCAACATCACGTGCAGCTATCGCTAAAATATTTGATGGTGGAATTTTCTTTTGGAAAAACGGTGATAATATTGGAAACTTTAATGTAGGTGGAAGAACATCACAGGGTGCAATTATAAACAGATAAGGGGGTTATAATTATGGCAAGTAAAAGCAAACTACGTGATATACGATGTGGCGTAAAAGGTGACTACCAATTTTGGGAAAGTGCAAACGCAAACGCCATAGCAGAACAGTATTATCTGAGCAGGCTTTCAGAACTTGCAATGAGTATGTTCAAATGGAAGAACTTACCTGATACGGTTGACAGCAGATTTCTTGAATACACACTTTTCTATGAGGGTGCTGTTGTATTCTTTAAAGATGAAAACCTGTCTAGTCGTCAGCTTGCTGAAAAGGGCGGTTATCTTGCATTACAAGTTGTACTTGGTGGTGACTTAAATGTGTATAGAATACCGAACAACCGTAAGGCATATGCTGTTAATGGTTATTTGAACAATCTTAATCAGGATAATTCGGTTATCATATGGAATAATATGATACGTTTACCCGAGTATGGACGAATGATGTTCTATGCTAATAAGTTGTATCAGATTGACCGCGCAATTGATGTTAATGTCAAGGGTCAGAGATTTCCTGTTGCAATACTGTGTGATGAAACACAGCGTCTAACTATGAAAAATGTGTATAAGCAGTATGATGGCAACGAGCCGTTCATATTTGGTGATAAGAACCTTGACCTTAATGCAATTCAAGTTATTAACACAGGGTCACCCTATGTTGCTGATAAACTGCAGCAGCTAAAGAATAACATTTGGTCAGAAGCTATGATGTGTCTTGGAATACCCAATAGTCCGTCAGAGAAAAAAGAAAGACTTGTCGCCAATGAAGCTAAAGTGTCTCAGGGTGGAACGCTTGCATCAAGAAGCAGCAGGCTTGAAATGAGAAAAACTGCCTGTCGTGAAATCAATGAAATGTTTGGTCTTGATATAGATGTTGAATACAATCAGGACTTAGATGTTGTAACAGAAGATGGTGATAGTTCAGAGCAGGAAGAACAGGAGGGTTTCGACAATGAGTAAATATACAACAGAAGTCAGATTTATTTGTGAAGAAGCCGCAGGTTTGGACAGTAGTGTTGGGTACAACGACGTGGAAGAAGTTGTACAGCAGGCATATCCAAAGATTTTTAGTAACTCACTTGTATTCTACAACGAGGAAACTAAATCTAGACTTTTGCCTAAGATTCTGTTACACTATTATCAGAGGGAGATTGGCTTTGAAACAGTTGGTCTATGGAAACTTAAACTCAATCAGAAACTCAGAGAGATTCTTCCGTATTATAATCAGCTATACGAAAGTGAAGCATTGCAGTATGACCCTCTAAAGAACGTTGACAATTATCATGACCATGAGGGCAGCTATGAAGACAACCGCGGTGGAAGTTCAAGTAAGGTTGATAACAGAACTGAAACACGCGACCTTAAAACGGTGGATGATGGAAGTGCATCATACGATAGAAATGAAAATACAATCCTTAGACACGATAAAACCACCACACATGGAAATGATACTAAGCAGCGTGGAAATGACACTGTTGCACAGACAGATGATGTTAACACTCACACCATTACTAATCCTACTGACCATTGGGAAATGTTTAGCGACACACCACAGGGTGGGATTAACGGTGTTCAGTTAGCAGGTGGGGTTGGTTCAGCAGGAACATTGTCAGACAATGCGTACTTGACAAATGCAACCCATATAACTGAAAGCCCTGCAGCTACCCAAGATACTACTCAGCATGGTACTATTACCAACACCTTTGGTAATGTTACACAGCAGTATGGTGACATTGTTGAAACCTACAATAAAACAGGTGACAAAGCTGACCATGTTGATGCAGATGGATGGGATAAAACAGATAACACGAACACTCACACAGGCACAGTTAAACACACAGGAACAACCACAAACGAGAGAGATGAAACAGACACAGGCTCAGATACACACAGCAATCACGAATATGGGAAAATTGGTGTAATGACTTATCAGGAAATGGTTGTCAAGTGGAGAGAAGCGTTTCTTAACATAGATATGCAGATTATAAATGAACTTGGCGACTTGTTTATGAAAGTATGGTGATACTATTATGAATGCAAACATTGAAAAAGTTAAATTTTGGTGTTTTAAGGTGTTGCCGCTTGTTTATGATGATTCACTTTCTTACTACGAGGTTCTTTGTAAAGTTGTTAAAAAGCTTAATGAAATGGTTGACGCTTTGCAGGAACTTCCTGAGCAGCTACAGGAAATTGAAGCTGCTATCGCGCAAATTGAAGAATGGATAAGAACATTTGATACCACATATATTGAAAAGTGGATAAATGATAACCTTGCTAAAATGTTCTTTGTGGAAATAAACATGGATGGTTATTTCGTAGTTTATATTCCTAGCGGTTGGGAAGATGTTGTATTTAAAACAAGCGGTTGGGATGAAGTTGTTGACCCACCTTTAGATTATGGACATTTAATACTTCACTATTAAGAAAGGAGTTGTCTTTTTATGAGTACAAGACAATATATTGGTGCTAGATATGTGCCGAAATTTTATCAGAATAGTGTTGACGGTAGTGCTGCTTGGGAGAGTAATGTTGTCTATGAACCTTTAACATGGGTTACTTTGCAGAATGGGCACATTTATCTTTCAAGAAAACAGGTTCCTGCTACTGTAGGAATACCGTCACAAAACGTTGATTATTGGCTCGATGTTGGTAGTTATAATGGCTTTATAGAGGGTCTACAGAATCAGATTGATGCTATGTCAACACGCATTACAGGTGTTGAAGAAAATATAGCAATAAAAACCCCTGAGGATTTTGGTGCTGTTGGTGACGGCGTCACAGATGATAGTCAGGCGCTCAGTGATTGGCTAAATAGTGATTATTCTGTGTTAGCACTTAGGGATAAAACATATCTTTCAACGAGTGTTATTGTTTGTAATAAAACTCACACCATTTTAGGCAATGGCGGAATCATCAAAATGTCAGAAAATATTACACCGTCAGATGTTTATTTAATACATTTCTCAGGGTGCGATAATTTGACATTGGTTGGTGTAAATTTCTATATAAAAACACAAAATTCATCACCTTATGCTGATGATAATGTGGCTAACCACGATGGTATATTGGTAAGCACCTACGGCTGCAACAATTTATCATTTATCGGATGCTCATTTATTGTTGAAAAAGGTAGTGTGACTGCACCGATTACGCCTTTATGGATTAGGGGCAATTGTAATCATGTGTACATTGACGGGTGTGACATTGAAAACCTTGGTTTTGCACAAAGGTCAGGTGGCTTATGGCTTTATGGTGCGATTTATGATGTTGCTGTGTCAAATTCAAAAATTATCAACAGCACACTTGATGAAGCTATTATAAATTGGTACGATAATACTACACCCAATGACTTAAGAGTTGATAATTGTTATATCGAATCTAAAGCAAAAAACGACCAAATAACAAAGACTGATACTTTAAACAATTATACTTTTAATGATTGTACGATTAAATTTGCTTCAAATGTTATCAATTATCGCGGTTTTAAAGCAACAGGCGGAGTAATTAACATTAACAATTGCAATATTGAATACCATACACTTGTAGAAAGTGCATTGTTTAATCCAAGCGGCGGCAAAATAAATGTTGCAGATTGTAACATAGATATGTACATTGAAGACAATCAGAACGGTGGTCTTATCTATGGTACTGCAGGTGAGATTACCGTGAAAAACTGTAACATTGTAGATAAAGGCTCAAATCGCACTACACTTTTTAATACACACAACACAGTTAAAATGCATTTCATATCCAACATTTTTAAATCAACCATGTCAGGACAATTTGGATTCAGTCATGGCTATGACGAGTTTTACTTTATTGATAATGTTATAAATACAACCTCTAATTTTGATTGTTATGTACATAGCACCCAGGGCAGCCAAATCAAAAAGATATTTAACAACATATATATAAGCGGCTGTGGTTCATTCTTTAACAATCAAAATGAATCATTGAAAAACAGAAGTAGAGCGTATTGTTCGGTATATCCGCATAATGTTGCACATGGTGGAACTGCAACATTCACACTGCCGTCAGTGACCACAGTTAGTAAGCAGGTTGGTATTGCAATTATACAGGATTCGGATGTTAATTGGCTACATGAAGTTGGAGTACTTGCAGTGAATTCAAATGGTAATTGGGGGTACAATCCTCTTGTCGATGATACCAATATAAGTGTATCTGTTAGTGGCACAACACTAAGCGCAACAAATAGTTCTGTATATGGCAACGAATTATCATTAACAATCCTCTATTATGAGGACAAAAACTATAGCAATTAAACACGTTTAATATGGTCACAGTTGTGCAATTTATTAAAAATTGACCGATTCGGTCAATTGCGCAACTGTGATTTCGTGTTTTCGCAATTACC
>JAEIGA010005984.1_pt1 | contig 18511 bp, 17 predicted proteins | sample 9270691 | NCBI WGS metagenome assembly JAEIGA01 (sample SAMN17057246, study PRJNA624740) | gut metagenome | biome: biome; isolation source: fecal sample | host: Bos grunniens | place: China: Xizang | collected 2019
ATAACATTAGAGTTACGAAACAATTAAAAACTAGACAAATATGGAGACTAAAGCAAAAGTATTGGCAACAATGGTTGAGGCAGGTGAGCCTCTAAACGCAGGTAAAATCGCAGAGCTTAGCGGCATCGACCGCAAGGAGGTGGACAAGGCGATGAAGGCACTCAAGGATGAGGGCGCTATAGTGTCGCCTGTGCGCTGCAAGTGGGCACCAGCAAAGTAAAACGATAAGTGATTGCCATATGAGAAGATGGGCTGTCCGTTTGGACAGCCCATCTGTTTTTTACTAAAACTCAGCTTTGCACTCTATTACAATGCGCTCCTGCGTATGCGGGTGCGTAAACTCAAGCATCGAGGCGTGGAGGCATAGGCGGTGGCCGTCATCAAAGTCGGCACGCTGCTCGTGGCCATAGATATCATCGCCGACAATCGGAGCGTTAAGGCCCTCTGCGTGAGCAGAATGCAGTCGTAGCTGGTGGGTACGACCAGTTATAGGATAGAAAAATATGCGTGTGCGGCCCTCCTCAACACCCACAACACGATAGTCCGTAATTGCTCGCTTGCCATCGGCGGCAACCATCTGGCGTGGGCGATTATCGTAGTCAAGCTTAATGCTTAGGTCTATGCGTCCGCTCACACCGCTGATAACCCCATCGAGGAGAGCTGTATAACGCTTTGCTACTGTGCGCTTTACAAATTGGTCCTGCATAGCCTTATGCGTATCCTTATCTTTGGCAAGGAGCAGTATTCCCGATGTTGACTGGTCAAGGCGATGCACAATCATAGGGCCTGTGGCATCGGCATAGCGCTCCTCGGCCCACTCCTCAACACTGCGCACACCCAACTTACCACGCACCGAAAGCATGCCGCAAGGCTTGTCTATAACAACAATATGGCTATCCTCCCACAATATGCGAGGCTCGGTAGGCTTTATCTGCATAAGTGGATTAGGCTCAACGTTTAAGCCCTCGAGCATGTGGGTAAGTATAGGCTTACACTTGCCGTTGCACGCAGGGTAAAAAGCACCATGGTGGCGCACCTCACCACGTGGCGACGCACCCTGCCAAAACTCAGCCATTGCCACAGGGCGCAGATGGTTGAGATAGGCATATTGCAACAACTTGGGCGCAGCGCACTCACCAGCACCGGCAGGTGGCACAAGCTGTGGCGTGGGGGCAAAGAGCTCGCATATATCACGCACCTCGCCACGAGCATTGAGTATGCGAAACTCGGCAAAGAGCTGCATTTGTAGCTGTGCCGAGCGCTCAGCACGCTCAGCCCTGAGCGCCTCAACCTCGGCAAGCAACCTATCAAAATGTTGTTGTGCAAGTTCTACCCTCTCTCGCATCGTGCGCTTTAGGCGTTGCAGCTCGGCATTATCTCGCTGACTTTCAAGGATTAATGTATCGGCATTCTCGCCATTGGCACGTCGTTTTTGACGCTCTGCCTTGCGCTCCTTTAGTTGCGCCTTAAGTTCGCTAAGAGCATGCTCGGCATCACCCTTTGCCCTCTCAAATGCCGCCTTTGCCGACTGATACTCCTCGCCTGACTCACGCTCCTTAATAGTGCGGTTGATAGCCGATATCTCTGCCTCGCCACGACGAAAGAAGTCGCCAGGCTGTAGCATATCATATATCGGTGGCACGAAATATTCGTGTACATTTTGCCCATCGAGGTTGCCCGAGAATGCTGCCAAAAAGCCCAATTCACCCGCCGAATCCTCAACAACAAGCACGCCAAACATCTTGCCACGAGCAATCTCCTCGCTCCACTCGGGGCGAGTGGCAATATAGCGTTGTACCTCCTTGGCTGCCAAGCACGACAACTCGTGTGGCACATAGTGGAATGGCCACGTGAACAATCGAGAAGGCTCGATATGCGATATGTCGGCAGTAAAACGGTGTAGCATAACTCGCTAATTAGTATTGTGCTACAACACAAACATCTGCAATAGCTTCCACGTAGCTATCATATGGCAGATGTCGCCAAGAATCACAAATACGTGGAACACCGAGTGGATATATGGTATCTGTTTGAAGCTATATAGCACAGCACCAACGATATAGGCAACACCCTCGCCAACAACCCACAACACTATTTCGAGGCCGCAGCACTCGTAAAAAGGTTTGAAGGCAACAAGGATAGTGAGGCCCATAAGCACGTAGCATGCTGTTTCTAAGTAGCTATGTGCCTTTAGCTTACGGAAGCTCAGCGATGTGCCGACAATAGCGCAAAGCCACACAAACGAGCAGATGGCAATGCCCCAAACAGATGCACCACCGTCACGCATGCCTATAAGCGTTATGGGAGTATAGCTACCCGCAATGTGCCAATATATCGCAGCATGGTCGACCTTGCGAGCGAGGGCCTTTTTGACATGAGTGGCGGGTATGGCATGGTACATTGTCGATGCGGCATAGGAGCTCGTCACACCCACCATGTAGAGCACAAGGCTTAATATGGCGAGCGACGAGTCGTAGTCCGCACTCCTAACAACAAAGAATCTACACACCACAATGGCCATCAGAAGGCCCACGGCGTGTGTCGAGGTGTTTAGTATCTCCTCGCTTCGAGAGTATGCTTGCTTGATGTTCATAGCGCAAAGGTAATCAAAATCGGTGGATAGATGTAGCGACACACAAAAAATGTTTTGGCATAAGCCGCCTTGTTTCGGAAATTTTGCGTACCTTTACATAGCAGAAAACATGTAATCATTATGAAGATAGCAATAATCGGCGCTGGTAATATGGGTGGTGCGGTGGCACGTGGCTTGGCACGTGGCACTAAGGTTGCCACATCGGATATCTACGTATCGAATCCATCGACACCTAAGCTCGAGGCGCTCAAAAAAGAGTTTCCCGAAATCCACACTACGACAAATAATTACGAGGCGGCTGTGGCAGCCGACATGGTTGTGCTTGCGGTGAAACCTTGGAAGGTTGAGCAGGTCATAGAGGAGATTAAGCCCCACCTCAACTACAAGCGTCAGGCTGTTGGCTCGATGGTGGGTGGGCTCGGCATTTCGCAGCTCAGCGCATGGCTCGACAAGGGCGATGGCAAGCTGCCTGCAACGTACATCATAATACCCAACACCGCTATTGCCACACTAAGCAGCATGACATTTATAGCCTCGGCACGCTCATCAACAGCACAAGACAACCTCCTCGTTGAGATATTCAGCGAGCTGGGCGAGGCGATGCTTGTCGAGGAGGGGCAGATAGCCGCTGGCACATCGCTCGCATCGTGTGGCATAGCCTATGCCCTGCGCTATGTGCGTGCAGCTATGGAGGGTGGCGTCGAGCTAGGCTTTCGTGCCGACGACGCCAAGCGCATAGTGATGCAGACCATGCGTGGTGCTGTGGACATACTTGCCGCAAACGATAGCCACCCCGAGGCAGAGATCGACCGAGTGACAACACCCGGAGGCCTCACCATCAAGGGCCTTAACGCCATGGAGGCTGCTGGCTTCACCCCGAGCGTCATCGAGGGACTTAGAGCCTCAACAAAGAGATAACAATCAAAACATAGATTATTTGGTATAGGGTTTGTTCTACGAGGAGTAAAACATGCCCTATGCCAAAATTTTTTATCTCCATATTAGCGCTATGTGCGCCATTGTGCGTGTATGGCCAGGCTGCCGAAAAGCATCTCTCGCTAAATGAGGCCCTGGCTATTGCACACGAACAAAATCTCACGCTGGCTCTGGCTCGTGAGGCGATAGCCACAGCAAAGGCCGAGGGCCAAGAGCTAAACTCGATGTGGTATCCCACACTCGCCATAACGGGCGAATACTCTCACAGCCTCACCGAGATAGCTGCCGTGACGACCATAGGCGAAATAGGCGGCGAGCTGCTTGGCAACATCACCCCAATCGTTGGCGGAAACCCCATCATCGAAGGGTTGATAAACGACATTGGCAAGAGCCAGCTTCGCCTGCCAATAGTGCCACGCAATAGCGCTGAGGTGGGTGCGGAGCTATTGTGGGTGGTGTTTAGCGGTGGTCGCAGAATAGCGGCATCACGCATATCCAAGGGCATGTTATCGGTGGCCGAGGAGCAATACACAGCCACAGACAATGGCGTTGCAGCGGCCGTAGCCGAGGCCTACTGGGGATTGGTGCTTGCCCGAGAGCTAACATCGGTAAGGCGTAGCGCCTTGGCTCTTTATGGCGAGCACCTACGTCAAGCCCGAAGACTCGAAGAGGAGGGCATGATAAATCGTGCCGAAAGACTGGTTGCCGAGGTGGCCTACGACCAGAGTGCAACGCTCCTCGCCTCGGCCCAAAGCAACGAGCGAGTGGCAGCTAATATTCTTGCCTCGCTGCTCAATGCCGACTCGCTGATAATCACACCCACAACGCCACTATCTGTTCCCAGCACAATTCCCACCAAAGAGGAGCTTATGGCACTAAGTACCTCAGCACCAACAATAAATGCGCTACGCAGCAGCAGGGATATTGCCTCGACAGCGCTCAGCGCCGAACGCAGCCGCTACCTGCCCACTATTGCCCTTATTGGCCATCAGCAACTATGGTCATCGGGGCTTGACAAGAACATGTTTCCACACACAGTTATTGGCATAGGGCTCGAGTGGACACTCTTCGATGGCATGGCCCGTGAGAGCGCCATAGCACGCTCAAAATCGACACTACGCAGCGCACAGACAACACTGCAAAAGGTCAAGGAGGAGCTATATGTGGCAATAGATAAGTATTACTCGCTTCTCACAACATCGTTAGACGAGTACCGAGCGCAACAAACGACGCTTGCCCTTGCCGAGGAGCTACACCGAGCGCAGCAACGGGCCTTTGCCGAGGGCATGGCAACATCGTCAGATGTGGTTGATGCCACACACAGACTAAGCGAGGTACGCCTTGCACAACTTGCAACACTATATGCGATAGACTCATCGCTTGCCACACTGCTTATGTTTGTGGGCAGAGCAGATAGTTTGACAACCTATTTTACATCGCAACAGCCATGACACAGAAGTTTCCATACGTCGCCTTTATAGCCATCGTGCTGGTCATAGCCATACTCTCCATAATAGGCATACTCACCTCTCGCCACACCACACCACCTCTACAAGGCACTATCGAAGCTCCCGAGATACGCATATCGGGTAAGCTGGCAGGTAGGGTTGCAGAGATACGTGTTAGCGAGGGCGACCACATATCGCAAGGCGACACCCTCATAGTGATAGACTCGCCCGAAACCGAGGCACTACACTCGCAGGCCGTAGCTTTGGAGAGTGCCGCCACAGCCCAAAGCAACAAGATTGACGAGGGCACACGTAGCGAGGTTATCGCCTCGGCAGAACAGCTATGGCAGGGGGCTAAGGCACAACGCACACTTGCCGAGAACACCTACCAACGAATACTTCGCCTGTGGCAAGACAGCATCGTGTCGCTACAACGCAAAGAGGAGGCTGAGGCACTATACCTCTCAGCCAAAGCATCGGAGAGCGCCGCATACGAACAATATCTCCTTGCACGCAGCGGCGCACAAAAGGAGGATAAGGCAAGTGCTCGCTACATGGCCGATGCCGCAGCAAGCAGCACCCAGGGTGTCGAGGCCCTACTGCACGACGCCCACCTTACATCGCCCACCGAGGGTGTTGTTTCGGAGATATACCCCGCTCATGGCGAGTTGGTGGGCACTGGCACACCGCTGCTCTCGATTGTAGAGATAGACAAGCCTTACGCCATATTCAACGTGCGTGAGGAGGTGATGCCCCACTTCTGGCTCGGGCGTACACTACGAGCCGATGTTCCAGCCATTTCCACAAAAAACATAGAGTGGGAGATATACTATATATCGCCGCTGGGTAGCTACGCCACATGGCGCACCACACATCTTGCCAAGGGCTACGACATGCGCACCTTCGAGGTTCACGCTCGACCAACAACGCATATCGAGGGGCTATACCCTGGCATGAGCGTTCTGTTAAAAATGGAGGATATCGAGCGATGAGGGCACTATGGCGAGTTGTGCGACGAGAGGTGGGCATCATTGCTCATCGCCCACTGCTGTGGATAGCCACCATAGGCATACCGCTATTTTCTGCACTCTTCACGTCCACAATTTTTGGCAGCGGAGCAATAGAGGATATACCCATAGGCATTGTAGATGAGGAGTTTACAGCCACATCTCGCAACATTGTCCGCACCATAGACTCATCACCCACGCTACACGTCGCCCACAATTTCGCATCGATGGCCGAGGCTCTGGACGCGATGAAGCGAAGAGAGATATATGGCTATGTTGTGCTGCCACACGGCCTAACACGCAGCATGGCGCAGGGCACTCGGGCAGAGATACCCTACTACTACCACTATGCCTTCATGTCGGTTGGTGCACAAGTAGAGTCGACACTTCGCACGCTGCTCACCATCATAAGCCTCGATCCCATGGTTATTACTGCAAACCAAATGGGGGTGCCGGAGAGCGAGATGGAGATTTTTGTAGAGCCAATAGCCAGCGACACGCACCCCATAGGCAACGCCTCGCTCAACTATCGCACATACCTTGCCGAGCCATTCTTTTTCATTATGTTTCAAATAGTTATACTCATAACCATAGTCTACTCGCTCGGCTCAGAAAAGAGTCATGGCAAGGGGTGGCTTGCGGCGGCGGAGGGCAACATAGTAGCTGCCATCATGGGCAAATCGCTACCCTACATTTTGACCTTTACAACAAACGGCATGGCAGCACTATGCATAATGCACAGCATAGCAGGCATCGCCCTGTCATGGGGTTTGATTGGAGCTATGGTGGGGCTGGTGGTAGCGAGCACATCGTTGGCACTATTCATCTACTCGCTATATCCCAATATGTCGTTGATACTCAGCATTGTTTCGATGATTGGCTCGCTCGGCGCAACACTCTCGGGCATAACATTTCCCATCGCCTCAATGTACCCCATTTTCCGCCACATTGCCCTTCTTCTTCCCATCAGGCACTTCACCCTAATAGTGCAAAATATGCTCTACACTGATGGCGGATATAGCGCAGTATGGTGGCACGCCGCAATGCTTGGCGCATTCTGCCTACTGCCGCTAATGACCGCCACACGCCTACGCAAAAGTATAATATCGGGAAGCTATGAGAAAAGTGAATAACACTATGCGCCTCTTCGGCATCATGCTACGCAAGGAGTTGTGGGACATTGCCACATCGCTATCGGCGGTGATAGTCATCGTTGGCGGCATGGTAGCCTACGGCCTACTCTACAACCTGCTCTATCGCCCCAATATCGTTCGTGAAGCACCCATAGTTGTCGTAGATAACTCGCACACCTCGCTATCACGCCACCTCGTAAGCCTCATAGATGCCTCGCCCAGCGCCGAGGTTGTAGCCTCTGTTGCCGACATTGGCGAGGCACGCTCGATGCTAAGTCGTGGCGATGCCGAGGCTATCGTGTACCTTCCCCACGACATGAGCAGACGTATAGGCAGAGGAGAACAGGCCATATTCGTAACACTCTCGCCTACAGCCACATTCCTCTACTACGAAGCCACCGTAGAGGCTATAATGGATGCGATGCTGGCACTCGACGAGGGCGAAACATTAGATATGCTTTGGACGCTTCCTCTACCGCTGCAAGTGGTTCTCGACGGACGCACAACAACCAAGGCTGTGGGCAACGCACTCTTCAACCCCACGAAGGGGTATGCCAACTATCTCATCCCCGCAGTATTTATGATTATCATATTTCAGACGATGGTAATGGTCATAAGCATGAATAGCGGTGGGCGCAAATCGCTGAGGATAACACCACTGAGAGGCAGAGAGATAGGCCTCGGCGGTCGCATGACAATAACCCTGGCAAGAAGTGCTTCGTATTGCCTTATCTACGGCGCACTATCTATATTTCTTGTTGGGCTACTACCACGCATTTTTGACCTACCACACCTCGCCTCGTGGCAGAAACTTAGCGCACTTATGCTTCCATTCATGCTTGCCACCTCGCTCTTTGGGCAGGCTTTTGGCCGACTTTTCAACGACCGTGAAGCACCCATAGTGCTTATCACCTTCTTCTCCATAGGGCTTATCTTCATCGCTGGCATCTCCTACCCGTTAGAGCTAATACCAACAGGCTGGCGTGCAGCGCACTACCTGTTTCCAGCAGCCCCCGCCACCCTCGCATTTGTTGAGCTAAGCTCTATGGGCTCGTCGCTCTCGGACATAGCGCCGCAGATGGGCATACTGTGGTTGCAGGCTGTGGCCTACCTTCTTATTGCCACACTCCCCTCGCACGATTTCCGCTAAGCGGCAATTAGGATAAGGCTGTTAGAAGCGGAAGCCGAGCGTAACTACTGCAATATGATTTGATAGTGAAGTTGTTACGGGCAGGCTCTCAATGGCCATGCTCTCGTTTGTAGCATAGAACGACTGATAGCTCGTGTAGCTGGTATTGCCATATTGATATGCAATATCGAGATAGGTGGTCGCATTGAAACGAATGCCCAAGCCCGCAGTTATGTAGCTCTGCTCCTTAGCCAAAGGACGGGTATAGAGCGACGAGGCATGCTTGATGGCATCGCCCGTATGGATATAACCTGCACGGAGGTCGAGGCAAGGCAGAGCTCTGAACTCAGCACCTAAGCGTATAGTGTTGGAGTTACGGAACATCTCGTGTATGGTCGACGTGTAGTCGAGGCCTACGATTGGCGAGCCACGCAGCCACATATCGTTGTAGTAGGCAGCCTCGTAGTCGGCAGAAAGGATAAGGCGCTGAGCAACAGTTACCGCAGCACCCACCATAAGGCGTGATGGGCCACTCACACGCCATGCATAAGCACCCGCATCCTCCCACTCTGGCGACTCGACATAATCATTGGTGTAGCCATTGCTGTCGAGATCGTAGCCATCAGGGTTGTTGCCAGCACTGTACGTGCTCGACCACATGTCGGCATAGTAGTTTAGCGTGAGGTTGTAGGCTGTGCGTGTGTGGTAGGCAGCACCTATGCGCAGCCATGTCACAGGACGCCACGTGAAGCCCACCTTGAAGTTTACGCCTGCGCCCGAGATGCGTGTCGACTGCATGTAGTTCATATACTCCAACTGATAGGGCATCTCGTCGCCAGAAGGATATGTACCATAGAGATAGTCTTCGCCATAGAACACATTGCGCTGATAATCAACACTCTGCAATCCGAGCGTAGCACCCAAGTAGAACTTGTCGACAAAGTTGAAGCCCATAGTAATGGCATACTCGCCAATAGAGCCACGTGTCTCAACAGCGGTATATTGGTCAACCTCGGCACCAAGGCCTATACGGTCGATAAACCAGCCCTCGGCATCCTTGTTGGTCAGTCCATTTTTGTAGGCGAGCACAGCACCCCAATAGTAAGGATCGTTGCCCCAATTCATCTTGCCATCAGCACCTGTAACAAGGCCATCGGCATTCGACTGCTCGCAGAAGAGGTTGGCCAAGGAGCATGTGGCATCGTTGTTCCACAATGCATATTTGTGGCTCTGGTTGAAGTCGGCAACACGATTATAGGCAAAGCCAAAATTGAAGTTGGTGAGCGCACCAGCACCACGATAGACAGTAGCTACGCCACCGATGCTCGAGAAACCAAAACGATTGCTATTATTCGAGAAGTCGTCGGAGTTAAATAGATCAGTGCCAGGAGTCTTGCTACGTGCAAACTGCACCATAGGCGTAAAGCTAAAATCATTGTTAACATACATACCTATACCTGCAGGGTTTAGCGACGCAGAGACCATGTCGGCACCCAATGCCGTGAAGGCATTACCCATAGCCATAGAGCGTGCTGTGCCATAGTTTTGCGACGTGAACGATAGGTTGTAAAGGTCGCCCCAGCCAATGATGTCGTTGTTCAAGGCTACACCTCCGATGTTTAGCTGCTGCGCCTCGGCCATAGGCATAAGTCCTAAGCCTACGATAGCCGCTACGATGAGTGAATATATCTTCTTCATAGTTGACCTTTTTTAGATATTTAGCCCAGGAGCATGCCTTGCGACACGCCCCTTGGTATTAATGCATTGTTATCTTCGTGACGAGGTGCTACCACCACGTGAGCTGCTAGACGATGAGGATGAACCACTATATGTGCTACGGCTCGATGATGATGACGAGCTACTATTGCTGCGTGATGACGACGACGAGTTGCTACGATATGTCGCTGTGCCTCGGCTCGAGCTCGACGAGCTGCCACCCACCGACACTCCTCGACCTGAGGATGTCGACGTGCCTCTGCTTGCTGAAGTTGATGTCGAAGTCGATGTTGATGTCGATGTTGATGTCGAAGTACCACGTGATGTAGTGCCACTCGGACGATAGTTCGAGCCTCCTGTCGACTTACCACCGCTAACGGTTGTCGTTGTGCTACTACCACGATTTACGGTGCTTGACGAGCCAGCGCTAACTGTGCCTACGGTAGTAGTTCCCGACACATGATACCTGCTATCGGTGTTCACGCCTGTCGACACCGTGCCTCGGTCTGTTGGGCGTGTATCTACCTTGTCGTCAGCAGGCTTTGTCACCGTTGCCGATCCATAGTTGCGGTTCGACGTTGGCGAGGTATAGCGTGAGCCCGCACTGCCACGACCGCCGTTGAGGTTGCCCGCAACAGAGCCTATACCGCCTCCCGAGCCTGTGGTCACGAAACCATGATTAGGGCGGTTGTCGGGACGATGCCCAGGCCTATCATTAGGACGATGCTGCGGTGGACGTGGAGGTGGCATGTGTCCTGGATAGTGGCCATGATAGTGTGGATAGTAGTGGTTGTAGTAGTGCAACCAGTAAGTATCGTAGTACCAGGGGTTATAGCAAATATTCCAGTTCCAATCGTACCACGAGTAGTGAGGATAGCCCCAGCACGAGTAGTAGAATGGATCAACACGGTAGCTCCAGCCATAGTTCCATGGAGAGGCATATATGCCAAATGTCATGTTGGTAGCGCCCCACGAGCCAAACATCGAGGTGATATACTTAGGCTCAACCCACACCTGATCGCCCGATACCATAATGTTATATAGCGATGGGTCATAAGCCTTAGCATAGTACAAATCACGACTATATGCCAAGTCGTAGTAGCTTGATGGCATGCGGTATGTTGGCGAGTTAAAGCCATAGAGTCGTCGTGCATAGGCACTCTCATAGTCGTTGGCGACAATCGACTGATAGTCGGAACCACCAAGCGAAGCGTAGTACCCATCCTCGGTATTCTCCGCTGCGGCCTGGGCTTCGGCTTGGAGAGCCATCCACTCAGCCTGGCGTGCTTCGGCCTCGGCATCAGCCTTAATACGATTTATCACCTGAGTGCGGTTGTCGGTACGATACAAGTCGTTCGAACCGAGCAACGCAGTGTCCATCAGCGCCGAGCATCCTGTGAGCATCACGCCACCCACAAGAGCCAATATCATAAATAATCTTCTCATAACGCCTATATTTTTCCTGTCTATCGTTGCAAAAATTTTGCAACTCGTTTTTCTTCTTTATGCAAAGGTAGTAAAATTTTTACTAATTTCCACTTCATCCTTTGTCGAACAGCCATTTTGCAAGGTGAATCGACCATATCGCAAGGTAAAACGACATACGAGCAGAAAAATTATAAGTCGGCCCACGCATCTTTCGTTTCCTCGTGGCACAGTTTTTTTTCGTTTTTCACTTTATTTTTGTATATTTGCAATAATTTGGGCTTATGCCCCGTTACGTCCGTTGGACGTCAGGAGATAAAAGCCCACGAACAAAACAGGCTAAACAACAACCGAAAAACAAAATAAAAACATATAACACACAATGAACGAGGTAGTTAACATCAAAGAGCTTAACGCTCACATCGAGCAAGAGTCGATATTTGTAGACACCCTACGCAAAGAGATGGGACGTGTGATTGTTGGTCAGCAGCACCTTGTCGACACCCTGCTCATCGGCCTCTTGTCGGGCGGACACATCCTGCTTGAAGGTATCCCAGGCTTGGCCAAGACGCTTGCCATAACAACCCTTTCGAAGGCCGTAGATGCCAAGTTTGCCCGCATTCAGTTTACTCCCGACCTACTCCCTGCCGACCTTATAGGTACACTTATCTACTCGCAGCGCAACGAGGAGTTCACCGTGAAACGTGGCCCTATCTTCGCCAACTTCATCCTCGCCGACGAGATCAACCGCTCACCAGCCAAGGTGCAGTCGGCGCTGTTGGAGGCTATGCAGGAGAAGCAGGTGACCATTGGCGACACAACCTACCCGCTTCCCGAGCCATTCCTTGTGCTCGCAACACAAAACCCTTTGGAGCAGGAGGGTACCTACCCACTTCCTGAGGCGCAGGTCGACCGATTCATGCTCAAAGCTAAGATTTCGTATCCTAAGCGCACCGAGGAGCTCGACATCATTCGTATGAACCTTCGTGGCGAGGGCCTTCCCGAGGTTAACCGTGTCATCCGCCCCGAGGATATTATCCGTGCCCGTGAGGTTGTCAACCAGGTATATATGGACGAGAAGATCGAGAAGTATATCATCGACATCATCTTCGCCACACGTGAGCCTTCGGAGTACAAGCTAAACCACCTTCAGCCACTCATCGCCTATGGTGGTTCGCCACGTGCCAGCATCTCGTTGGCCAAGGCAGCCAAGGCCTATGCCTTCATTCAGCGTCGTGGCTATGTCATCCCCGAGGATGTGCGTGCCGTATGTCACGATGTGTTGCGCCACCGCATAGGACTCACCTACGAGGCTGAGGCCGAGAATATTACTACCGAGCAGATTATCACCGACATCCTTAACAACGTAATCGTGCCCTAATGCATCTGAGCGAGAACGAAATATTGCGCCGAGTGCGCCGAGTCGAGATTAAGACACGAGGACTCTCCGACGAGATATTCGCCGGAAAGTACCACACGGCCTTTCGTGGTCGTGGAATGTCGTTCTCGGAGGTGCGTGAGTATCGTGTAGGCGACGACGTGCGTGACATCGACTGGAATGTGACAGCACGCTCGGAGCGCACCCATGTCAAGGTATATGAGGAGGAGCGTGAGCTTACGATGATGCTCATTGTCGACGTGTCGCCATCACGCATGTTCGGCTCTAAGGAGCTCACAAAGAAGAATGTGATAACCGAGATTGCGGCAACTCTCGCCTTCTCGGCATCGAAGAACAACGACAAGGTGGGCTGCATACTCTTCTCCGACCATGTCGAGAAGTTTATACCACCAAAGAAGGGACGTAGCCACATCCTTACAATCATCCGTGAGCTTGTCGGCTTCGAGCCTTCGGGCACATCTACCCAGCTGTCGGAGGCGCTGCGATATCTTGTTGGCGTGAATAAGAAGCGTACAACGACATTTGTGTTGTCGGACTTCATCAACGCCGAGGAGGATAGGTCGAAGCTCGATGATGCCCTCAAAATCGCCTCGTCGAAGCACGACATCATGGCCATCGAGGTCTACGACGAGCGTGATAGAGAGCTTCCCGACGTGGGTATTATCGAAGTGCAGGATGCCGAGACAGGTAGGCGTGAGTGGCTCGACACCTCGTCACGCAAGGTGCGCAACTATTGGCGTGAGCGCTTTGATGAGCAGCATGCAGAGATGCAGGAGCTATTGCGCCACAACCGCATAGACTCGGCGAGTGTAGCCACCGACGCCGACTATGTTGCTGAACTTATTAAGATGTTTAAACAACGATGAAACACTCATCACACATATCTCGTTGGGCGCTAACCCTGCTCATGGCCATGTTCACAACATGTGCTTTTGCCGAGCGACCTACGCTGAGCGCCAGCTTCTCGAAGGATAGTGTCGAGGTGGGCGACCAGTTTGACTACATCATAGAGATAACAAAGGATCGTGCCACAGAGATTGGCATTCCCGACTTCGATGGCAATCCCACAGCTGAGGAGCTGCGCAAGCGCAACGAGGCACTGTCACACATATCAACATTCAAGGAGTACGACTCCGACATGTTGGAGCTTATCGAGGACTATCCTATCGACACCATAAAGGTTGAAGGTCGCACACTCCACCTCCGTAAGCGCTATCGCCTGGCGGTGATGGAGACAGGAGATATGCACCTACGCCCCTCGATACTCTATTTCGAGAAAAATAGCGAGGTGCCCGACACCATATTTAGCAACGAGGAGCTCTCGCTCTATGTGGCACGCTACGAGGAGCTCGACACTCTGAGCTTTCTAATGGCCGACCAATCGTCAGCACAAGGCTTCAAGGTCAATGAGCAGCTTGCCGCCAAGCATCTTGGCACCGAGGGTATCAACACCCAAAAGGATCTACCCTTCCGCTTTGTGGAGATTCGTGACTACGTAATATACGGCATCATAGCCCTTGTGTTGCTTGGTCTTGTCGTGTGGTTTGCGGCATCGCAGCTCTACAAACTCATGCGCAGGCGTGAGACTACGGAGCGTGTGCTGCCCAAGATTCCGCCACACATCGTTGCCAACAAGGCCCTTGTGGAGCTTCACAACCGCAAGCTATGGCAGAATGGCAAATACAAACTATACTACACCGAGCTGACAACAATCCTTCGTGTATATATCTCTGAGCGTTGGGGAATTAGCGCAATGGAGTACACCACACCCGAGATTATCGAGGCACTCGCCGACATAGAGCTACCTCGTGACAGCCGCTTTTCGTTGGTTGCCCTGCTACGCACTGCCGACATGGTAAAGTTTGCCAAGGCCGAGCCCGATGCCGACGAAAACGAGGAGAACTACACACGTGCCTACTACTTCGTCGAGAACACCAAGCTCGTCGACGAGGAGCACAACGAGGGCAAGGAGGAGATAACCATTGAGACAAAGATTGGAGAGTAATGAGAACCTATTTTATACATATACTGCTTCTTGCGGGCATAGCTATGGCGTTGAGCATCAGCCCTTCGTCGGCACAGCTACTTCCCGAGCGAGGTCTTGTGCGCAAGGGAAACGAGCAGTTTGAGCGTCGCAACTTCAACAACAGCCTCAACCGCTACAACGAGGCGTTGGAGCATGCGCCACACTCCTACGAAGCGCAGTATAATCGTGCTAATGCCTACCTACAACTCATGATGGCAAACTCCCAGGACTCGACACTTACGGCTGAGGTTGCTAACCGCTACTTCGAGCAGATAGCATCTAACAAGAGCCTTAGTGCAGAGCAGCGTGGCGAGGTGCTACGTAATCTTGGCGAGGGACTCTTCATGCAGCAGGAGTACGAGGCAGCACTCAACGCCTTTCGTGAGTCGCTGAAACTGAACCCCGAGGATGCTGAGACAAAGCGCAACTATGTGCTCACCAAGCGCATTGTCGACCAGAAGCGCCAAATGGAGCAGCAACAACAGCAGCAAAACCAGAATAACCAACAAAATCAGGACCAGCAGAATAAGCAGCAGAATCAGGACCAGCAGAATCAGCAGGATCAGGATCAGAACCAAGATAATAAAGACAACGAGCAGCCGAACCAACCAGAGCAAAACGAGGATCAGAACGAGGGACAGGACGATGATAACAATCCCGAGGAGCAGCAACAAGATGGCGAGCAGCCCAAGCCCGAGGGACTAAGCAACGAGCAGGAGCGCATGCTCGACGTGATTCAGGGCGAGGAGGACAAGACTCAGGATAAGCTCAAAGATGCTAAGCAGGGTACGGTCATTCATGGCAAGAAAAATTGGTAGAGTATGACATTTCAGAATCCCGAAATATTGTGGCTACTCCTCATCGTGCCACTATTGGTTGCCTACCACATCTGGGTTGGACGATACGAGGCATCGCTAACAGTATCGACGCTCGGTCGTGGTCGTGCGCCACGCACACTGCGCTACTGGCTGCGCCCACTCCCCTTTGTGCTACGCCTCATGGCGCTATCACTACTCATCGTGGCCCTCGCCCGCCCCGTAGAGGAGCATGCCGAAAGCGAGATAACAATCGAGGGTGTCGACATAGTGTTGGCAATGGACATCTCGGGTTCGATGCTTGCACAAGACTTCAAGCCAAACCGCATAGAGGCATCCAAGAGCATAGCCTCGGAGTTTGTTGCCGACCGACAGGGCGACCGCCTATCTATCGTTGCCTTTGCTGGCGAGTCGTTCACGCAGTGCCCTCTAACATCCGACCGAGGAGCTGTGCAAACAGCCCTTGCACACCTACGTAGTGGTGTCATCGACGATGGCACAGCCATAGGCAACGGCCTGGCAACGGCCATCAACCGCCTACGTGAGAGCAGCTCAAAATCGAAGATTGTGGTGTTGCTGACCGATGGTGTGAACAACAGTGGCTCGATGTCGCCACGCATGGCTGCCGACATTGCCAAAGAGCTGGGAATCAAGGTATATACCATTGGTGTTGGTCGTCATGGCATGGCACCAACTCCCATCATGGACCCCTTCGGCAATGTTAGCTTGGCAATGGTGAATGTCGAGATTGACGAGGAGCTTCTACGTGAGGTGTCGAGCATAACTGGTGGCCGCTACTTCCGTGCCGAGAATGCCGAGGCGCTGACCAACATATACTCCGAGATTGACAAGATGGAGAAGAGCAAGGTGGAGGTCACTGACTACATAAGCTACGAGGAGCTATACCTCGGATGGCTGCTGTGGGGCTTGGCACTGCTTCTTGCCGAGTTATTTGTAAACCGTATTGTACTAAATCGACTCCCATAACGATGAATATATTTAGTTTTGCATCCCCTGAACGCCTATGGCTACTAGTGCTTGTGCCAACGATAGTCGTTCTTCACTGGGCACTATCACGATATGCCGCTCGCAAACTTCGTCGCATGGGCAATGCCACAACACTCAGCTCGCTGATGGCCGACAGGTCGGTGGCACGTGGATGGATAAAAACATCGCTCCTGGCTCTTGCCGTAGCCTTCTTGGCACTTGCCGCTGCACGCCCACAAACAGGCTCTAAGCTTATGACCAAGGAGCGCAAGGGACGTGAGATAGTCCTCGTTGTGGACGTATCCAACTCGATGCTTGCCGAGGATGTCGAACCCAGCCGCATGGAGCGCACACGCTATGCAATAACCAACCTTGTGGATAAGATGAAGGAGGATGGTGTGGGCATCGTTGCTTTTGCCGACGAGTCAACGGTGCTACTCCCCGTCACGAGCGACTACAAGATGGCGCTGTCTAAGATCAAGCGCCTGTCGCCCACGCTCATAGCAGCACAAGGAACAGACCTTGGCGAGGCTATCGAAACAGCGATGCTCTCGTTCTCAAGCAACACACACTCCTCAAAGAGCCGAGTGATGATCCTCATCACCGATGGCGAGGACCACGACGACCAGGCGTTAGAGGCTGCAAAGAAGGCGCAGGGACAGGGTATTACGATATGCTGCATAGGCATAGGCACACCCGAGGGTAAGCCTCTAAAGATTAATGACGAGTTTATCGAAGACGAGGATGGCAAGATGGTGCTTACCAAGCTCAACGAGGAACTCTTGCAGCAGATAGCCGAGATTACCAATGGCATATACACCCGCTCACGCAACGAGGATTTCGGCCTCGAAGGCATCGTCGAGCGCCTCAACCAGATAGAGGCATCGGAGCTTACCGAGATAACATTTGCCGAATATGACGAGCAGTATCAGTGGTTTTTAGGCATAGCCATAGTGTTGCTCGTTGCCGAAGCACTCGTCCTCGGCCGCCGCAACCCGCTGCTACGTGGAGTAAAGCTTTTTGAGCGTGACGCTGAATAACAAACATCTATTAACACAATAAAAACTACCCTATTATGACAATTCGTGATTTAGAGCCCAAGCTCATTTGGGAGCAATTTGACGACATTACTAAGGTGCCACGTCCTTCGAAGAAGGAGGGCAAGATTATCGAGTGGTTGGTAGCCTTCGCCCAGAAGCATGGCTTCGACTACCAGACCGACGACACAGGCAACGTTGTTATGCGCAAGCCCGCAACAAAGGGCTTCGAGGATCGTCCAGCAGTAATCCTCCAGTCGCACATGGACATGGTGTGCGAGAAGAACTCTAACGTGGAGTTTGACTTCGAGAACGACCCTATCGAGACATGGATCGATGGCGAGTGGGTTAAGGCTAAGGGCACAACACTTGGTGCTGACTGCGGTATCGGTATGGCAGCAGCCTTGGCAGTGTTGCTCGACAACACTCTCGAGCACCCTGCTATCGAGGCACTCTTCACTGTTGACGAGGAGACAGGCCTCACAGGTGCTTTCGGTCTTGGCGAGGGCATGCTCACAGGTAAGTATCTCGTTAACCTCGACTCTGAGGACGAGGGCGAGCTCTTCATCGGCTGCGCAGGTGGTATCGACACAGTGGCTACTATGGGCTACGAGAGTGAGGAGATACCTGAGGGCTACGCCTTCGTGCGCCTCGAGATTGGCGACTTGCTTGGTGGTCACTCTGGTGACGACATCGACAAGGGCCGTGCTAACTCTAACAAGCTTCTTGCTCGCTTCCTCTACAACGCTATCGACAAGTTCCAGGTTGCCTTGGCTGAGTTCGACGGTGGTAACCTCCGTAATGCTATTCCTCGTGAGGCATTTGCTGTGGTTGGTGTTCCTGCTGCCGAGAAGGAGGAC
>JAEIGA010005985.1_pt1 | contig 18511 bp, 14 predicted proteins | sample 9270691 | NCBI WGS metagenome assembly JAEIGA01 (sample SAMN17057246, study PRJNA624740) | gut metagenome | biome: biome; isolation source: fecal sample | host: Bos grunniens | place: China: Xizang | collected 2019
ATAGGAGTTCCGTCCTCATTCTTGAGGTCCACGACCTTCTGGGCATATCTACCCCAAGGATCATCAGCTCCATCTCTCACGATTCCGACAGGAACATCAGGATATCCATACCACGTTCCCATGATATCCAAGAACTCCGCAGGGGCTGGCGCACACTTGTTCAGCATGACTGCAAGAAGGTCTATCTTATCCTGGTCCATATACTTATAAAGCATATCGAGAGCTAAGGCATCATCGATATCATTTCCTATATCGGTCTCAAAGATCACACGTAACTTCTCAGACTTGGCGGCCTTCTCTCCCGCACAGCCGGTAAGAATCATAATGCTTGTAAGAGCAACAGCATAAAAAAGTTTTCTCATATTATTGGAATGATTCAGTTTATTTTGAATTACTATGCAACGGGCGGCGTGAGAGAAGCGAACTAAAGCAGTCAATGATGCCCGGGTACGTAGCTTCATCAGGCACCAGATATTTCGCTTTGCCATTTTCACATGGAGTGAAGACAGAGATTCCTTCATCATTGATCTCGAATCGTCCAGGAGCGCTGACAGTGAAGCACGATGGGCCCTCCACAGCATAAAGCACCGAGGTGAGATCGAAGGTATTCTGGTCGCATTCCCTCTGGTGGTAAGCCATGCAGCTTTCGATTATAGGGTGCCTGTCTGTCCATGAAAGATCTTTCTTGAATCTGTCCCAAGGATATTTGGCAGAGACACCCAGTTCGAATGGCGAAACCACTACTTCTGTCGGCCATTCCGCAAAGACTTTCTGAGCTGATGCAACATCCTGAGCGACATTGAATTCCTTGAAATCCGGATCACTTAGATGACCTGCCATCGATGAAAGCAGCCTTACCTTTCTGGCAACCAATTCTTTTCCTGTAAGCGGTGAATACTCATCAGCCGGCGTATCCAACAATCTCGCAAGATTGGTCGAAAAGCCGACTGAGGCAATGACCACAGAGTTATCCGGCTGCTGAGCAAGAATCTTTCTGTAAAGAATATGCGCATCAGGAAGTTTACCATAATCCGAGTGAGAACGGGCGAACATTGCAGAGCCGTCTTCATTACATAGTCCGGTCACAGCATCCAGGAACGGGGAACCTGGCTCAAAAGTCACTCCATCACGTACCACACCGACCGGAATATCCGGGTAGCCATACCATGTTCCGAACATATCGATATACTGCGCAGCACTTCCCGAATCCTTATTGACCATTATGGCAAGCAGATCCACGAGGCCCTGGTCCATATACTTATAAAGCATATCAAGAGCCAAGGCATCGTCCACATCGTTGCCCATATCCGTTTCAAAGATGACGCAAATCTTCTCCGACTTGGCCTCCTTTTCCCCTGCACAGCCGGCAAGAAGAATAACTGCCCAAATGGCGAAAAATATTCTTTTCATGCTATCGGATCCTTGATAGGATTATTTTACGTAAAGCATCTGATCGGAAAGCTTTGCGAGAGGATAGTTGGTGCTTAGCATCCTGACCATGAGTTCCTCTTCCGCATAGTCATCAAAGAACTCAACCTTGATTTCATGGAAACCCTTTTCAAGTCCCACTTTACCACCCTTTCTGTCAGAGCTGTGCGATCCATCGTTATCGATGATTTCCTTGCCGTCGATATAGAGTCTTGCTCCGTCGTCTGAGTTGAGGTAGAAAAGATATACATCTGATTCCGGGATGTCGATATATCCTTCAAACACATATGCGAAATGATCCTTTGCAGGAGCCTTGGTTATGTCAATATTAGCCATAGTGCCCTTCTGGACGTTCTGTCCTATCTTGTAGATATCCGAAGTGCTGAGGAAATTACCCTCCGCGTAAGTGTAGCTGATACCGTTCTGCGACGGATTTACATTGAGGGCCGGATAATAGACAAACTCTGCCTTCTCCTTTGATGTTATACCTGATGGATAGTAGAATGTAAAATCTGTACGCTCTGGAGCTGAACAGTAGGTTTCAAACTGGTGCTTTCCTTCTTTGAGCACGATCACTCTACCGCCTGATGGAACCAGATCAGTCTTATACCTTGTATCCTGGGTTCTTCTTCCGTACGCAAGAGCGATAGTATAGTACTTTCCGATGAAATCATTTGTATGGTCATGACCGACAAAAGTTCCCATCATATCACCCATCTCGCGCATGGCCATATACATTCCCGTGTTGACATTAGGGCTGCAGATAGGCTCGTTATATGTACCATGTCTATCCACCTCAGGAATATCATAATACTCCGGAAGCGGGATATGGAAGAATGAGACAGCCGGTACCGGATTACCTCCGTTTGCTGCGGCATAGCTGCGACTCTGCTGCTTGTACCATGCAATCTGCTCCGGTTCGAAATAGCCATAGTAGCCATAATCCTCATTACTTGGAGAATAATCGTTTGAATCGAAGCAGTAGATAAGCGCCTGAGTCTTGTCTGATCCATCAGATGCCTTTACAGGAAGCACTGTATTACCATAGCCTCTTACATTCTCAACGCTTACCTCGCCCATGAAATATGGCTGCTCGACAAGGAGTTCGAAGACCTTCTGCATGTCAGCGCTTTCCGGGTCATGATTACCAGGCACAACAGAATACGGTACAGAAAGACTTGCCATAAAATCGGCAAAAAGTTTCCACTCCTGCATTATATCCTCACCACCGAGAACCACGTCACCTGTATAGATGATGAAGTCCGGATTCTCTTTCGCCACAGTCTCCCTGACAATTTTCTGGATTTCATCAGGCCTTTCACCGTATTTATTATTACGGTTCCAATGCGGATCGGTAAACTGAAGAATCTTGAATTCTCCGTTCTCATGGAAACGTAGTTCATAATCATTAGACTTCGTGTTCTGCTGCGCGCATCCGAATGCAAACATCGCGACTGCGGCCAATAGTAAAAACTTTTTCATTGGATATTAGGGTTAATTATTTCTTAATTCAGATATTCCACAGTGAAGTGATATGTCATGGAACCTTCGTTCCACATCGTGAAGTTCGTACCCCAAAGGTTATTATTGAGATTGAAATGGATACCTCCCTGCATATCAGGATATGAAGTTGAATAATTCAGGCCCATTGCCTCGCCGACATTCACAAGGAATGCTTCCTTGCTCCATATTCTGACAGTACCTGCACTTGTGACGATATCCACATATCTGTCTATGCCATGCATCTGGCGGTTACCCCTCTCCACGACATCCATAAGATCGACTTCAGCACCAGTCTTCTCTGCTACAAGAGATACGATATCTTCAGCATCGAAGGACAACCAATAAGCTTCAGGAAGGCGTACAGCAGGCTTATCTATCATAGTCAGGGTAATATCAGCCTTCTTTCCTTTCCTGTATTCAAAGACTTCCATAAAGACCTTTGCAGGAAACATCCTTTCATCAAGACGCTCATCACTCCTGAAGGATAATTCATAAACAGAACGTGTTCCATCCTTCTCTTTTTCAGTCTTTGACATGACGATTTCCGCCGGAACATTGGCATTTACTGCCTTGGATTCTTCTATACCGGTCTTTCCGAAGTCTGCCAAAGCCCAGCCATAACGTGCTCTAAGATATCTTCTGAAGAAATCCTCATAATAGCTGCTGTCATAGGTCTGATAATAAAGGCCGGCAACATTCAATATATCATTCTTCAGAAGTGTTTCCGACCACAGTCTATCCTTAACATTTACCGCCCCCTCAAGGCATGGGACATGAACCGACTCTACCGAAGCTATAGCGGCATATGCCTCATTCTGAAGATTTCCCGGAAGACAAGCTATTGCCGCATCTATATATGCATCCTGCTCTGCCCATGACTCCTCAGCATACTGGAATGAGTCATTTCCCTTACGGGCAGCCATGAACTCATCCATATCATATATATCCCAGTTCTTGATATGAGTCTTGACATCCACTCCGAAAGTATGCTCTGCTACCATTGCCAACTCAACAGCAAAAGCCACAGCCTCGTCTCTGTCCTTACGTATCTTTCCATCAGAAAGCCACTGCGAATAAATTTCTGACAACGCTCTGAACTTAGCAAGTCTCATCGGAGCACTCGCATAGCCATGAATCCAGGTATCTCCGATTTCAGAAGTCACGACAGGGAGCTGCTCCTTAATCGCTCTTAATTCCTCTGCGATTTCGTTGAAGGATCCCGGTATAATCTCTGCTTCAGGATATTTTGCGCGAAGGTCCTCATAGATCTCCCTCACTTCATCATAAGTGTGAGGGCCATGATTATCTCCTGTAAAATTGATTGCGACAGCAACCTTTCCTCCTGGGAGAACTGTATGAAGGCCATAATCCAACTGATATGCAAGCACCAACTCATTGCCTTCCACATCTCTCCAGAGACAGAATTCAGGCACTGCAGGCACCTGGGAGGCAGGATTCACTCCGATATGCAGGAATTCGATTCCGGCTCGGGTCATAGGCCTGATTATACTTCTGGTGTGTCCCGGCACATCAGTCATCTTCGCCGCAATCGTTCTCTTTCCATACTTCTCGTCCAACTTCTTCGCGAGAAGGAGGATGGTGTCATAGATATCTTCATTCAAGGCCTCTGACTCGACTGTATATGGCACAGCATTCCAGACTATATCACCTCGACGGATAGCTGCTTCCATCCTCTGTACATTCTCCTGTGAGGCGGTATTCAGATATTTCCATATCAACCATGAGCCTGTAGTCCACACATATCTATCTCCTGCCCCCTCGGCTGCGAGCCTCTCTGACAAGTCCAAAGCCTTAGGAATGAACTCGTTGACATATCTATCCATGACTATGGAGCTCCAATCGGTGAATCCGACATCAAGATGGGTCTTGAAACTTACATAGACCTTTTCCACCTTAGGGTCGACATCATGAGCCTTCGCAAGTCCAGACATGATGCAGACCAGAAGCAGGGCAGAAAGTATCCTTTTCATAGCATCAGTTAGTTTTAAAATTCCTATATAATTCAGGCAAAGCCATATTCAACAATCTTTCATTTTCGGCAGGATCAGACCTGTAGTATATCTGAACATTTGTAGGCTGGTCGGAATATTCGAAAGAAAAAACGCCGTTATCCTTTACATCCAGACTTACATATTCAAGCCCTTCATCGAAGACTACATCATCTGCATGTATTTCTGACACTGACTTGAATTCAGCACTTCCGTCTGGACAGGTCACCAATTTCAATCCTGCCACCTGCTGCCATGTGGCGACAGTCCAGATGTGATGTCTGCAAGCTGCCGCTTCATCTCTCCAATATGAATTCAAAGTTTCAGAATCCTCATCCGACAAAGGCACATCGAGGTAATTCAGATAATCTATATCGGTTTTAGACAAAAAGCTGTATGCACAATAATTCCTAAGTTCCTCCTCCATCTCTGTGATAAAATCAAGAGTCCTCAGCCCCCAATAAGCATTGTTTATTCCGGCATCAAAAGGACCATCCTCTGTCGCACATGGATATATAGCCATATTCATGTCACTTTTCAGCACTCGAGCCGCAGCCAGGGTATCCAGAGCGATATTCCATTCGATAAAATCCGGTGAACTCGCACCTGCGACCACATGGACCTTAGCGACCTTAGAGGAGATCATCAGACGAGGGTTGCGATTATAGGCAACCGCCAAAGGGCGGCATGAACCTGTCGATACGATATGGACAGGCCTGTCCGATTGTTCAAGCACATCAAAAAGGAGATCGATTCCTTTCGTCTCAAATGCCGAAGCATCCATTTTTGCATCATCTTCGGAAGTCAGTTCCGTAAATGGAGCACAGCCGCATGGGACATCAGTATCGAACAGATAGTTCAACTGAGTTACTGGTATAAAACCCGGATCCCTTCGGACATCATTGCGTGGACCAGGCTTTCTGAAGTCTCCTGTAACATCAAATACAACTGCCTTCAGATCAATATTTTCCACAGCAAAAGGAATCAGAATATCGAAATTATCATCCGGATCCTGAGCCGGAGCATAGAGATCTGTAATGACAATGACCGGCACCTTGCCATTTTCCTGATCAGCAACAGAACAGGAGACAAGAATACCGGTCATCAAAAATATCGACACAAAAATATTTCTCATTACAGTTTTCACATATGAGAATATATGTTTTCTAGAACGGGAACAGCAGCGGAAGTACGAAAATCATGATGATTCCCATAAGGATCTGCAACGGAAGTCCGACCTTGACGAAATCCATGAACGAGTACTGTCCGGCTGGCATCACAAGCGCATTAGGCGGTGTCGAGAACGGTGACGCAAAGCACATCGAAGCTCCCACAGTCACTGCAAAAAGGAATGAAAGAGGATTGACACCGATTCCCACAGCACACTGCAGGGCGATCGGAGCCATAAGCACCGCTGTAACCGTATTGCTTATGAATATGGTCATGATCGAAGTTGCAAAATACACGGCTCCAAGCGCCACATATGGGCCTGATGTTCCGAATGTATTGACTATGAAATCCGCAATCATCGAAGATGCTCCGGTCTTCTCAAGGGCAGTGGACATCGGAAGCATGGCTGCAAACAGCACGATAGTCTGCCAGTTTATGGTCTTGTAGGCTGCCTCGACATTGCGGACACAGCCGGTAACCACCATCAGCACAGCAGCAAGAAGGACCGATGTCACAGGCGCAACCGGGATAGATTCAACAACCATCATCACAATCATGGCAATCATGATGGCAGCTGCAATCGGAGCCTTATGGTCCAGAGTGACTTTGGCTGCTTCCTGAAGAGGCTCACCGAGAACCACCCAGTTGGTAGACTCATTACGCAGACGCGCGATATCCTTCCATGCACCCTGAACAAGGAGGACATCAGAATTCAGGATCTTCTGAGCACCCAGCTCCTGCAGGACGTACTCATTCTTCCTTCTGATACCCAATACATTGATATTGAACTTGCTTCGGAAGCCTACCTCATAAATTGTTCGGTTGATCATTGACGACGAAGGCATTATGAGGATTTCCGCAATACCGATATCATAGAAATCCAAAGATGCATTTGATGAACTTCCCTCTATTTCATCTGTATGATTGTCAAGAAGCCTGAGCGAATAATCCTCTGCAAACTGCTGCACCTTCTCAGGATCACCTGACAGATAGAGCACATCTCCCTGCTGGAGTACAAGGGCAGGAGAGGCAAGCTGCTGATTTACAGTGCGTACAAACTTGTTGTGACCTGTACTTCTACGCAGCTCCATGACATTTATACCATACTGTCTGTATATGTCGAGATCAATTATGGTCTTGCCTACCACCTTCGAAGGGCCCTTTATATGAACTCGGAAAAGATTGTCCGCCAAGCCATATTCCTTGACCAGTTCCTTCAACGATTTTCCGGACTTCTTCTTGTCATTATCCTTGTCCTTCGGGGTCAGGAAAAGCTTGGTCAGCGGCATAAGGACAAGCACTCCTACCACCAAGGTCACAAGACCCACAGGAAGGAAAGTAAAGAACGAAATATCCTGCACCGATGACGGAACGATACCGCCGGCCTTGGCATTGATCAATGTTTCCTGGATGATCATATTCGGAGGCGTACCGATAAGAGTCATCATACCTCCCATACTGCTGGCAAAGGCCAGAGGCATGAGCAGACGACGTGACGAAGTTCCTGCATAAGCCGCCATACTGACAACGATAGGAAGCATCAAAGCGACTGTACCTGTGTTACTTACAAATCCTCCGATGAATGCAGTCACAAGCATCACAAGAAGGAACAGACGGGTCTCGCTGGTTCCCGCCAGCTTGATGACCTGACCACCGATCATCTTCGCGAGTCCTGTCTGGAAGATACCTCCTCCTACAATGAACAGACCCACCATCATTATTACCGTCGTGTTCGAAAAACCGGCAAGAGCCTCGGCAGGAGAGAGTATCTGACACAGCAGCAGAGCCAGCAATGAGCATAGTGCGACAAGGTCCGATCTCACCTTACCTCCGACAAAGAGAATTGCCGAAATTATAAGTATTATCAACGTCACTAACATATCTACTAACTTTTAATGAATCACAAAGATACTCTTTAAAAATCACACGACCTAAAAATTCAGAAAAAGGGGGTATTATTTAAAAAATTATTATACTTTTGTACCATGATAAAAAGCGATTGTGAGTTCCTTTGCGGACTTATGACCGCTTTTTCATATAAAAGAAGTATAATATCAATTACCTTTTATGGATTTTACCGTTTATTAAACTACGTAGATGAGGAAAATATCTGTCTTTTTGGGGGTTGTCTTGATGGCAATCGGCTCTGTAGTCAGTGCGCAGGAAGTTGATAGTATGGCGCCATTGCAGAAGTCATCCTGGGGGGATGCAAAAAAATCGGAAGTCGTTGATTATATTCCGGAAGTATCACTGGATATGAGAGGAGGGTTCTATCAAGACTTCACGAGTAGTGCCGGTCGTTTTTATGGCGACGGTCTTTATTTGGACATCAACGGTAAAATAAGTCCGCATTTTTCATACAGTTTCAATCACAGATTGGCTTCATCATATTACGAAGACAACTCTGGTTTCAACGGAACAAACTGGCTCACACTTACATACGAGACCGACAACTTTGCCTTGACCATAGGCAAGGACGCGATATTCATGGGTAGCTTCGAGTATGACACATATGACCTTGACGCATACTACGACATGAATTCAACATTCTACAACGCATTCGACTGCTGGCAGTGGGGTGTGTCAGGAGCATGGTATCCGGCAGAGGACCACGAGGTGCTCCTTCAGTTCTCGAACTCCCCTTTCTCATATGGCGAGCCTAACATGTTTGGATACGCATTGGGTTGGAGAGGAGCCTGGGACTGCTATGAGTCATACTGGACAGCCAACCTCTGGCAATATGACAGCGGAGCATACGTCAAGGCTCTGAATCTCGGTAACAGATTCTATTTCGGAGACTTCACCATCGACCTGGACCTCATCGGCAGATTCGGCGAGGTCGAGGAACCGTTTTCAGGCTATACTGCCACGCTTTCGCCATCCTACGCCATCTCTGACTGGGGCAGAGTCTTCGTCAAGGCTGGAGTGGAAAACGAAGAAAACGTATTCGGAGGTGCCGGTTTCGAATATTTTCCTCTCAAGGAACATAAAGACATACGCTTCCATGCCGCATGGGCCTACAATGAATATCTGTACGGCCACACATTCAACATTGGTGTGACATGGAAGATGAATCTTACCAAAGCTGCAAAGCATCTTTTTCACATTTCTGACAAATAACCTTGAAAGACTATGAAGGGAAACGACTATATAATTGAATTCAAGAACATCAAGAAGAGCTTCGGCGACAAATGCGTCCTCGACGATGTCAGCCTTTCAATCAAGCAGGGAGAGTTCGTGACAATCCTCGGACCATCCGGCTGTGGAAAGACCACCCTTCTTCGTATTCTTGCCGGATTCGGATCTGCAGATTCAGGAGAGGTTCTCATCAATGGCGAGAACATCACCGACACACCTCCACATCTTCGTCCTGTAAACACTGTTTTTCAGCGCTACGCCCTTTTCCCACATCTGGATGTATATGAAAACATCGCTTTCGGCCTCAAGCTCCAGAAGGTTCCGGACAACGAAATTGATGTGAAGGTACGCAAGGTTCTCAAGATGGTAGGAATGACTGACTACGAGGACAGAGACGTAGAGTCGCTTTCCGGCGGACAGCAGCAGCGCGTGGCGATCGCCAGGGCAATTGTCAACCAGCCTAAGGTTCTGCTTCTCGACGAGCCGCTTGCAGCCCTGGACCTCAAGATGCGCAAGGACATGCAGATCGAGCTCAAGGAGATGCACAGAAAACTGGGAATCACCTTCGTATATGTAACCCATGATCAGGAGGAAGCACTTACCCTCTCTGACACTATCGTTGTCATGAACGAGGGTCTCATCCAGCAGATCGGTACTCCTACAGACATCTATAACGAGCCGCAGAATGCTTTCGTAGCTGACTTCATCGGAGAGTCTAACATCCTCAATGGCAAGATGATAGAGGACAGAGTCGTGGAATTCATAGGACATGAGTTCGAGTGCGTGGACGAGGGCTTCGGCGAGAATGTGGAGGTCGATGTAGTCGTTCGTCCTGAGGATATCTACATCATGAACAGACTCGAAGGAGCACAGCTCTCGGCAAAAGTCAAGTCGTGTACATTCAAGGGCGTCCACTACGAGATGTTCGTTGAGACAGACAAGGGTTACGAGCTCATGATCCAGGACTACAACGCATTCGAGCCGGATTCGGAGGTCGGTCTTATCATCAAGCCTGCCGATATCCAGGTAATGCGCAAGGAAAGGACAAGCAATATATTCGAGGCAGAAGTAGTTGACGAGAACCATGTCAAGTTCCTGTACAATGACTTCGAGTGCGAGACTCTGACCGGTCTTGAAGCAGGAAACAAGGTCAATGTCGAGGTTCAGTTCTCAAAAGTAGAGCTTATAGACCATCCTGAGGAAGGTATGCTTTCAGGTCTTGTACATTTCCTCCTTTATAAGGGAGACCATTACCACCTCACCATCATAACTGACGACGGAGAACACATCTGGGTGGATACAAACGACGTATGGGACAAGGGAGACCTTGTAGGTATCAACATCGCTCCTAAGGACATAAAGATTATCAAGTAAGATGACTAAAAGAAGCACATGGGCTCTGCCCTACGCCATATTCCTGGTGCTTTTTGTCGCATTGCCTCTGATCCTGATCATCCTGTACGCCTTTCAGGACGGATCCGGCAACTTTACGTTCGGCAACTTCACCAAATTCTTTACCGATGCGGATGCAATCGGGACTTTCGCCCTGTCTCTGGAAGTAGCGATTGAGAATACCGCCATATGCACACTCCTGGGATATCCGGCAGCATGGATCCTCGCGAACAAGAAGCTGAACAAGAGTGCCGTGACCATAGTCCTGTTCATCATGCCGATGTGGATCAACGCTTTGATGAGAACCCTGGCTACAGCCGAACTCTTCCATATGCTCGGCATACAGCTCGGCAAGGGCACCCTTCTCGTAGGTATGGTATATGACTACCTCCCGTTCATGATCTATCCTATCTACAATATACTCGACAGGATGGACAAGTCATACGCGGAAGCGGCAGCCGACCTTGGCGCAACTCCTTGGCAGGTATTCTGGAAAGTCCAGGTTCCGCTTTCAATGCCGGGTGTGATCAGCGGTATCATGATGGTATTCATGCCGACTGTCAGCACATTCGCGATATCGGAATTCCTTACCAACAACAAGATAAAGCTCTTCGGTACCATCATTCAGGAGAACATCAACTCTTCGATGTGGAACTATGGTGCCGCTTTGTCACTTGTAATGCTGGTAATCATTGGTATAACAAGCTTATTGCAGGACAATAAGAAAGAGGTCAGCGGAGGGATCGTATAGCCATGAAGAAATTTTTCGCACAATGCTACATATGGCTGCTTCTGATAGTGCTCTACGCGCCTATCGTGTTCATAGCCGTATTCTCCTTTACCGAGAGCAAGGTTCTCGGTAACTGGACAGGTTTCTCGACCAAGCTGTACAGCAATCTGTTTACCGGCGACATGCAGGGCACAGGCTCACTCATGCACGCAATCGAAAACACTGTCATCATTGCCCTTATAGCAGCAGTCTTTGCAACAATCCTTGGAACGATAGCGGCAATCGGAATACATAACATGAGAGGAAAGGGAAAGCAGGCTATCACTTTCCTGAACAACATCCCGATGCTCAACCCCGACATCATCACGGGTGTATCGCTGTTCCTGCTTTTTGTATTCCTTCATATAAGCCAGGGATATGTTACAGTCGTCCTTGCACATATAACATTCTGTACTCCATATGTGGTACTCAGTGTACTGCCGAAGCTCACGCAGATGAACCCGAACATATATGAAGCAGCTCTTGACCTTGGAGCGACGCCGTTCCAGGCACTCAGGAAAGTGCTTCTTCCTATGCTCAAGCCGGGAATGATTTCAGGATTCATCCTCGCATTCACAATGTCACTGGACGACTTCGCCGTGACATTCTTCACCAGAGGAACCATCGGACTGGACACTCTTTCCACATACATCTACACAGATGCCCGCAAGGGTGGACTTACACCTGAGCTCCGCCCGCTCATCACAATCATGTTCGTCGGCATCCTGATCCTGCTTATCACAATCAATCTCAGGAAGATGCGCAACACAAAAAATGACATCGAATAAGATGAAGAAGATCATATACATACTATCTCTTGCCCTGATGCTTGTCGGCTGTTCTTCTTCGGAGGAACGTAGCCAGATCCTGAAGGTATACAACTGGGCTGACTACATCGATGAGGAACTCATCGGAGAATTCGAGCAGTGGTATCAGGAACAGACCGGCGAGACCGTAAACATCATCTACCAGACCTTTGACATCAACGAGACCATGCTCTCAAAGATCGAGCTCGGACACGAGGATTATGATGTCGTATGCCCGTCTGAGTACATCATCGAGAGAATGCTTAAGAACGACCTGCTTCTGCCTATTGACCATGACTTCGGAAATACACCTGACTATACCGGCAACATCGCTCCATTCGTAAAGGAGAGATTCGCTCAGATTGATGGACAAGGCAAAGACGCAAATGACTATGCTGTCGCGTACATGTGGGGAACCGTAGGACTTATCTATAACCCAAAATACGTATCAAGAGAAGAAACTCAGAGCTGGGATGTGCTCCTGAACCCTGCTTATAAGGGTAAGATCCTCATGAAGGATGCCTTCAGGGATGTATATACATCACTTCTGGTTGCACTCAACAAGGAGGCTATAGACAACGGCAGCAAGGATGTCGAGAGCATTTCATTCGATTGTTCGGAAGAGTCCATCGCTCTTGTAGAGAGCTATCTGAACTCCTTCAAGGAGTCCGTTTCAGGATGGGAGGCTGACTTCGGCAAGGAGCAGATGACCAAGGAGCTTGCATGGATGAACTTTTCATGGAGCGGTGATGCACAATGGGCTATAGACGAGGCTGCTGAAATCGGTCTTGAACTCGAATATGTCATCCCATCGGAAGGAAGTTCGGTATGGTTTGACGGCTGGGTTATCCCTAAATATGCAAAGAACGTCAAGGCCGCCAGTTATTTCATCAACTTCATGTGTAAGCCTGAGAATGCCCTTCGCAACATGGACATGACCGGATATGTGAGTGCGGTTGGCGGTGATGAGATTCTTGAAAACATGTCAGATCCTGAGGAATATGAGGCCGTTGATGCAAGCTACTTCTTCGGTGAAAGTGCAGACAGCGTGCATGTAAACCATATCATGTATCCGAACAGAGCAAGCATCGAGAGATGTACAATGATGCACGATACAGATACAGAAGCCCTCCTTAAGATGTGGTCAAGAGTTAAGGGAGACAGCGCTTCTGCATGGACATATATCCTTATCTGCCTTGTATTCGCAGGCCTTATCGGTGCTGTAATCTACAAATACACTAAAAAGAGATACAGGATCAGAAGGAAGAGGCACGTTCCAAGAAAAAGACACAAATAATCAATCCCGAATATGAAAAGAATACTTATCGCTCTTTCACTTATCCTGGCTGGATATTCTGCATGTGCCGCATTCGAGCACCCATGGGCAGGTAAGAAGGTTGCATATCTAGGTGATTCAATTACAGACCCAGGTACTCTCAAAGGTGCTACCATCTACTGGGGCTTCCTTGAACAGTGGCTGAACATCACACCATATGTTTACGGCGTGGGAGGTCATCAGTGGAGCCATATTCCTGGACAGATGGACAGACTCACCAAGGAGCGAGGAGATGATTTCGATGCTATCATCATATTCATCGGCACGAATGACTTCAATGCCAGCATTCCTATCGGAGAATGGTTTACTGAAGAGAAGGCCATTGTCAATGTTGACGGTGTGATGGTAAAGCGTAAAAGGAGGGTGACATCATTTGATCCAGACACTTACAAAGGCAGAATCAACATCGCACTCGATGGTCTGAAGAAAAGGTATCCTACAAAACAGATCGTACTCATGACTCCGATACACAGAGGACCTGCGACCTTCGGCGAGGACAACATTCAGCCTACCGAGGATTTCCAGAACGGTTGTGGAGAATATCTGGACGCATATATCGACGCAATCAAGGAAGCATCGGGCATCTGGTCTGTTCCGGTAATCGACACATACTCTCTCTGCGGTCTGTACCCGGCACACAAGGAACAGGAAATATATGTCCCTGGCGGCAACGACTGGCTGCATCCGAATGAGAAAGGTCACGAAAGGCTTGCAAAATGCCTTATGTACCAGCTTTTGACAATTCCTTGTGTACTGTAACATATCAACGAATAAAGGCTCTTGAACAAGAGCCTTTATTCGTTTTATTTGAGTGCCTTCTTCATTACAGGCATGATGTTCTCAACATATCTCATCATACCCAGATCCGTAAAATGACTTCCGTCAGCCGTTGCCTCTCCATCGTCTCCCAGCATCTTGTCTGCCGAGACATAGTAGAGGTTCTTTTCGCCGGCCTTCTTGAGCTTCCTGTAAAGTCTGTACTGTGTCGGATTTCTTTCTAGCACCTCCTGCTGAAGCTTCTTGTCGAACTCAGAGCGAGGGAAGATAGGGTCTTCCACAAAGATTACGGGCACATCCGGATGGGCATCCCTCAAAATGCGGAAGAATTTTTCTCCTGCCTCTTCTATCAATGTATATGGCGTATTCGGCACATAGTCCAAGACAAATACGCCCGGATCTTCCACCTGCGCCATGAGCTCAGCGATTTCCATATCAAGACGTGCGTTTCCGCTGAATCCGAGATTATATACCACACGGTTGAATTTCCTTCCGAGAATATTGGTATAAGCCATGCCCGGACGGCTTGCGCAACCGCCCTGGAGGATGCTTGTTCCATACATGACGATAGGCTTTTCCGTAGACGGGCTGTCAACTGCCGGCTGATCGATGAATGCGTCTGCATCTACGCCTATCTCAAGAGACTTTATACCGTCATAAAGCGGAAGATAAAGCATATATTCCCTTTCTACAGGGTCCATGTTCCTGATGACTCTGCACTCGTTCAGACCGGTATTTTCCGGCCTTACAGGGGCGACAGCCTTCCATTCGTCGCCGACGAGGGCATATAGGTCAAGGCCGCGGGTTCCTGTGTCGGTCATGTGGTTCTGCTCATTATCATAGAGAGCTGCCCATTTCACACTTATTGATGTCGTATTGGAGCGGAATCGGATGAACATTCCCGCTGACTTTCTGCCAAGTCTGAGGATATCCGGTCTGCTCACCTCCTTCAGACGGACAGGCAACCTCTCGTATCTTGTCTCCACATCATCGTCGATCTGGCCATACAGAGGAAAGACCGATGCATCGGTATAGACATATTCCTGAGCATTCATCTGCATGCCCAGGGATATTGTCATAAATATGGCTATCAATAGTATCTTCTTCATATTCTACTTCTTAAGAATCTTCTGAATCACCTCCTCCATTACAACATAACCTGCTGCATTAGGATGAACGGCATCATTCTGATATTCTTTGATCATGGCGTTGTTTTCATCTGCCATTGCAGCAAAGTAATCAGCATACTTGATCTTGTTCTTCTTTGCATAGGCCTTGATCTTCGTATTGAGCTCGAGGATTGAGCTGATCGCTCTTTCACGGCTTACCTCCCATGACCACGAATATCCGTCGGCAGGAAGGATAGAACAGAGCACAACCTCAATTCCGTTGGCCTTCGCAAGTTCCGCCATAGAAACGATATTACCATAGATATGCTCGAGGGGCACATAGCCCTGATTCATTGCGATATCATTGGTTCCTGCAAGGATTACTACCGTCTTAGGATTGAGGTCAATCACATCGGCACGGAATCGCGCAAGCATCTGTGCGGTCACCTGACCGCTGATACCTCGGCCGGCATAGTTGTTATCATCGAAGAAGTCCGGATGATTTTCATACCAGTTCTCTGTGATTGAATCTCCCATGAAAACGACCTTCGGAGCCTTCTTTATCTCGCTGTTCTGCTTCGCATAACATCTGTAATCTGCCCAATCCTTTGGCGACCTGAGTCTTGGAAGTTCTACACATGCTGCAACAGGATAGTGGTCTGAGAGCATTCTTGCCTGATAGAGAGGCCTTCCTCTTTCTGTTGTCTTTCCCTCAACCTCTGACCAATAATCATATGTCAACACACCATATCTGTGGGTCTTGAAAAGAGGCGATACGAGAATATGATCGATGCGGCTGGCAGTCCAATGATCGGCTCTGAAACTATTGGTAGTACCGGTCTGTGCCATCTTATGCTTTGCCGACTCAAATGTGTCCACGAACATTCCCGAGTCAATAAGCATCTTGTAAGCCTCATTGTTCTGATCGACATTGAAATCACCTGTCAGTATATAAGGGTCATCGCCGCACATTTCCTTGATCTTGGCAAGGACAAGCTTAGCACCTTCTCGACGGGCTGCAATTCCCCTATGGTCCATATGAAGGTTGAAGAACCAGAATTTCCATTTTGTCTCATCGTCCTCGAAGTATCCCCAGGTACAGATCCTGGTCTGATCCGCATCCCAACCGATCGAACCTACCACCTCCGGCGTTTCTGAAATCCAGAACCATCCCTTATCGAGGCAGTTCATCCTGTCCTTCTTATAGAAGATCGGCGCGAACTCACCATCTTCCTTTCCATCCTCCCTTGCAACGCCGATATAGTCATATCCTTCCACATTGTCAAGGATGTCATGGAGCTGATCCACAAGCACTTCCTGTGCTCCGAAGATATCCCAGCCCTCATATTCAAGCAGATCGAACATTGCCTTGGAACGTACATCCCACGCATTTCCTCTTTCTGCATCACCGGTATTCTCATACCTGATATTATATGAGCCTACGGTAAATGGTGCCTGGGCGAATGCTGACATCGCAGCACATGCCATAGCAAGAATCGAAATAATACGCTTCATGATTATTTAATCTTAATGCTGTTCAACAGATCAATCTTACCGTCTGCGATTATCTTGAGGATAAGCTCGCCGAAAAGGCCATTCTGCCATGCGAACCATTCACGGGTGAAGTTGGCAGGATCGTCAACATGGAACGACTCATGCATGAAGCCTGTACCGGCATCTGTCTTCATAAGAGTCTCTATACACCACTTGATTTCCTCATCATTTTCGCTTGTGAAAGCCTTCATCATGATACTCATCGGCCAAGCCATATCATAACCGATATGTGGTCCGCCGATACCCTCTGCGACCTTTCCTCTGAAGAAATAAGGATTGCTTTCGCTCCATACGAAGCGACGAGTATTCTGATATATTGGATCGTTCACATCCACATCTCCAAGGTATGGCATAGCGAGGAGGCTTGGTACATTTGCATCATCCATAAGGAGATGGTTACCGAAACCGTCAACCTCAAATGCGTAGATAGTTCCGAACTCAGGATGGTTGTAAGTGGCATATTTCTTAAGGGCAGTCTCGACCTCTGCCGCAAGATCAAGGCACTGGGAAGCGAGATCCTCACGCTTGTTTACTGTCTTAAGAATATCTGCAGCCTTTCTGAGCGAAGTCACGGCAAAGAAGTTTGAAGGCACAAGGAACTGGAGTACTGTCGCGTCATCAGATGGTCTGAAAGAAGATACGATGAGGCCAACAGGGTTTACCGGAGATCCATTACCATTGTTGCCAAGAGTATCGAATGCTCTTGTAGTCTTACGCATGAAAGTATACGGACCTACGCCTTCCTTTCTCTGCTGGTCGCGGAAAGTTTTGAGCGTAAGCTCGATTGTCTGAAGCCAGAGATCAGAGAATATTGAATCATCTCCTGATACCTTCCAATACTCATATGCAAGTCTGATAGGATAACAGTGTGAATCAATCTCCCACTTTCTCTCGTGCACACCCGGAAGCATCTCAGTAAGGTCTGATGCCCAATAGCCGACCTTATCTTCCTCCTTATAGAACGCATTTGCATACGGGTCGATTGTGATGCATTTGAACTGACGGAGAATCACGCCTGCGATCATGTTCTTGAGCTGCGGATCGTCGTTGATAAGCTGAAGATATGGCCAGACCTGAGCGCCAGAGTCTCTCAGCCACATCGCATGGATATCACCGGTATATACAAATGTATCAAGCTCTCCGTTAGGATGAACTGTTGTGTCAAGAGTATTCGGGAAACAATTTGCAAACATCCACGCAAGTCTGTCATTGGTAAGCATCTTTGTCACCTCGGCAATCTTCGCCTCAACCGCAGCAGACTTGAAAAGCCTGTCAGACTCGGCAGGACGCTGTGAAGGGTAATTCCTGGCATTTACGCATACAGCTGCCATAGCAGAAATCATCAATAAGGTTATCAGTTTCTTCATATTCAAAAAAAAATTAAATTTTCACTGTAATCATGATATCGCAAAGTTAACAAACTGTTGCGATATTGTATCATTCGCGATAAAAACACAAACGCTCCTCAACAGAATCTGTAGAGGAGCGTCTTGTGGTCCCACCAGGGCTTGAACCTGGGA
>JAEIGA010005986.1_pt1 | contig 18506 bp, 16 predicted proteins | sample 9270691 | NCBI WGS metagenome assembly JAEIGA01 (sample SAMN17057246, study PRJNA624740) | gut metagenome | biome: biome; isolation source: fecal sample | host: Bos grunniens | place: China: Xizang | collected 2019
GGGCAACGTATATCGCTATACGCTTTCGGCAAAACATATGAGATAGATTTGCCTGTTGTCGGTGATTTTCAGGCTATGAACATCTTATGTGCCATAGGGCTGTGTGTCGGATTGGGGATAGATGCGGAAGAAATTATGCAGGTTATTCCTTGTGTCTCGGCGCCGGCAGGGCGATTGGAACGTGTTGCTACTTTGAAAAACGGTGCATCAATTTACATTGATTATGCCCATACGCCGGATGCTTTGGAACGGGTTTTGACAACCATGCGTGCACATACAAAAGGGCGATTAGTCTGTGTTTTCGGATGTGGTGGCAATCGGGATATGGCTAAAAGACCTTTGATGGGGGAAATTGCCAACCGCTTAGCGGATAGTGTTTATATTACGGACGATAATCCGCGTTTTGAAAATCCGGCCGACATTCGTACGCAGATTGTATCGGCTTGCCCGAAAGGAATTGAAATCGGTGATCGACGTATGGCCATTTTAACGGCGGTTCATTCTTTGACGGCTGACGATGTGTTGATTATTGCCGGTAAAGGCCATGAAACAGGCCAAATTATTAACGGCGTTTCTTATGTTTTTGATGATAAAATTGAAGCTTTATTGGCCGTTATGAATGTGGAACAAATGCCATTGTGGCAATCTCATGAATTAAGGGCTGCCCTATCACCTCAGGTGCCGATGGGAACAAATGCTTTCGGTATTTCACGGGATACTAGAACATTACAAATCGGAGATTTATATATTGCCATTCGTGGAGACAATATGGATGGCCACGCCTTTGTTAAAACGGCCGTTCAAAAAGGGGCGGCTGCTTGTTTGGTTGACCATTTGATTGACGGTGTTCCGGAGGCAAAGCAAATCGTTGTTGCGGATGTGATACAAGCGTTTAACAGGTTGGCCTTATTTGCCCGTAATCGGTCGGAGGCTAAGGTGATTGCCGTAACGGGCAGTTCGGGCAAAACAACAACAAAAGAAATGTTAAAAACGGCTTTAAGTGAGCAAGGAAAAACATATGCAACTGCCGGTAATTATAATAACCACATTGGTGTTCCGCTGACATTGACACAAATGCCGTTGGATACACAATATGCCATTATTGAAACGGGCATGAATCATGTCGGCGAATTGACGGAGTTATCTTTATTGGTGCGTCCGGATGTAGCCATTATTACCATGATTGGTGCGGCACATTTGGCTCATTTTTCCGGCACCCACCAAATTGCCGAGGCTAAAGCCGAAATCTTTACCGCCATGAATGATGGGGGGGTGGCCATTTTAAATACAGACAATAAAGAGTTTTTTGGATTTTTAAGAGAAAAAGCTTATGCCTGTGGTGTCCGACGGATTGTGTCTTTTGGACATGAAAAAGAGGCCGATTTTGTTTTAAAAGAAACTATGGCTATTGGTGAAAAAACGAAAATAGCAGCCGATTGGCACGGAACGCCGTTAAAATATGATATCGGCTTTTTAGGGGAACATTTTGCCATGAATTCTTTGGCTGTTTTGGCGGCGGTAGATGCCGTTGGTGCCAGTGTTGAACAAGCGGCCACAGCCTTAGGAACGGCTTCGGCAATAGCCGGTCGAGGGGCGGCAGAAACTGTCAAATTACCTAATGGGAATACGGTGATTTTAATTGATGATGCCTACAATGCAAATCCGTCTTCTATGGCGGCCTCTATTCGTTCTTTGGGGTTGCGTCAAGGAACCGTGAAAGTTGCTGTATTGGGCGATATGTTGGAATTGGGGGAACACGAAATTTCCTTGCATGTCGGGTTGGTTAACGATTTGTTGGAGGCGGGCATAGATAAAGTTTATGCAACCGGTATTTTGTGTCGTCATTTATATAATTCTTTGCCGCCGGACAGACAAGGAGCCTATGCCGACTCTCCTGAAATATTGGCAAATATTTTATTGAATGAATTGCCGGAAGGGGCTGTTGTACTGGTCAAGGCCTCAAATGGTTCGGGACTAAAAACAATTGTAATGAAGTTGAAAGGAAACGCTTAGGATGTTGTACTTATTATCCTTTTTTTCAAATGATATTTCTGTTTTAAATGTGTTCAGATACATCACTTTTCGGGCCGGAGGAGCTTTGTTTACCGCCTTTTTCTTGTGTTGGTTGTTTGGACCCAAATTTATAGGTTGGTTAAAAAGCAAACAAGGTGAAGGACAGCCGATACGGTCAGATGGCCCTCAAACCCATTTGAAGAAAAAAGGAACGCCGACAATGGGCGGATTGATGATTTTGATTTCCATTGCAGTGTCGGCACTGTTGTGGGCCAATTTATTTAATCCTTACGTTTGGATGTTGATGTTTGTAATGGCCGGATTCGGATTTGCCGGATTATTAGATGATTATTTAAAATTAACAAAACGCAGCAGTGCCGGTATTTCCGGTAAAAAGAAACTGGCTTTGCAGTTTTTTGTCAGCGCCGCAGCTTGTGCTTGGATTATGTTTTTGGAACACGGACCGATGAGTACGACTTTAACCATTCCGTTCTTTAAAGATTTGTTTATTGATTTAGGATGGTTTTATATTCCATTTGCTTTAATCGTCATGGTTGGGACCTCTAATGCCGTTAATTTAACGGATGGTTTAGATGGATTGGTTAGTATACCGGTCATTATGTCCACATTGGTTTTTATGGTGATTGCCTATTTAGTCGGTCGTGTGGATTATACAAGCTATTTACAAATGCATTACGTTTCCGGTGCCGGAGAAATGGCCATTTTCTGTGGAGCGGTCATTGGTGCGGTTTTGGGATTTTTGTGGTTTAATGCTCATCCGGCGCAAGTCTTTATGGGTGATACGGGATCTTTGGCATTGGGCGGTATCTTAGGTGCCTTAGCCGTAGCAACAAAACATGAAATTGTCTTGGCTATTGCCGGCGGTGTATTTGTGATGGAGGCGGTTTCGGATATTATTCAAGTGGGTTCTTATAAGCTCAGAAAAAAGCGGGTCTTTTTGATGGCACCCATTCATCATCATTTTGAAAAAAAAGGGTGGGAAGAAACACAAGTTGTTATTCGGTTTTGGATTGTTTCTATTTTGTTGGCTATTTTAGCGTTATCTACATTAAAATTGAGGTAAAAAATGCGTCTGCTGTGTCAAAAAATCCAATCATTTTGCGTCAATCATTATCGTAGTATGGATAAAGGATTATTAACCGGCGCATTTGTGTTATTGTTGTTTGGATTGTTTTTGACGTTTGCGGCCAGCCCCGGGGTGGCGGAGCGCAATCATATCGATCCGTATCATTTTATTAAACGTCAATTGGTTTTTATCGGACCGGCCGTTCTGGTAATGATGGGGGTTGCCTTTTTATCGTTTAAGTCGGTGCGCAGATTATCCGGTTTAATTTTGGTGGGTGCTTTATGCGGTATGGTGTACGTTTTGTTATTCGGTGTGGAAATAAAGGGGGCTACCCGTTGGATTAATTTGTTGGGTGTTGGGTTACAACCTTCTGAGTTTATGAAACCGGCTTTTGCCGTTGTGTGTGCTTGGTTGTTGGCTTCTGGTCGTTTAATTCGTCAATTCCCGGGATATATTGCCTCGTTTATATTATTTTTTATTATTGCAACCTTACTGTTTTTACAACCCGATATCGGTATGTTATTGACGGTATCTGCCATTTTTGGAGTACAATTATTTTTATCCGGAATTCCGATTGCTTTTGTCACTTTTTTAAGTGGAATTTTAGCCTCCGGCGTTGTGGTGGCATATTTTGTGTTTGATCATGTTCACGCTCGTATTGATCGGTTTTTAAATCCGGCCAAAGGAGAGGCATATCAAGTTGAAAAATCAATGGAAACATTAAAAAATGCCGGCTGGTTCGGAAAAGGTCCCGGGGAAGGGATTGTTAAATACGAATTACCGGATGCACATACCGATTTTATTTTGGCGGTATCGGCAGAAGAATTCGGTTTTATTATTACATCCGTCTTGGTAATGGTTTTTGCTTATATTATTTTGCGGGGTTTTTGGTTAATGAGGGGAGAAAACAACCTTTTTTGTCAAATTGCCGTAGGTGGATTATTGACACAGATTGCGTTTCAGGCTATTGTAAACATGGGCTCAACACTGAATTTGTTGCCGACCAAAGGAATGACTTTACCGTTTATCTCTTACGGTGGGTCGTCTTTGGTATCCATAGGTTTTGCATTTGGTGTGATTTTGGCTCTAACAAAAAGACATACGCTCAGTCGTGGTTTAGAATGATATATGAAAGAAGGTAAGATGAAAAAGAAACAAGAACAAATTAAAAAACCGTTAGCCGTTGTAACAACTGGCGGTAGTGGAGGGCATGTCTTTCCGGCTGAGTCAATTTCGCAGGCTTTGATACATAAAGGATACGAGGTTGTATTTGTAACCGATAAACGGGGGGGGGCGTTTCGCGGATTAGATGTCAAAACGTATCATCTGATGGCTGAGCATGTAATGGGGCGATCTTTCTGGGGTAAAATGAAGGGTGCGTTTAAATTATACTGTGGCATGGTGCAAGCCTTGATGTTGTTAAAGCGGTTAAATCCAAATGTTGTTATCGGCGTTGGCGGATATGCATCTATTCCATCCGTTATGGCTGCTCACATGTGGCGAATTCCTGTTGTTTTGCACGAACAAAATGCAGTATTGGGGCGGTCTAATCGAATATTGGCAAAAAGTGCTAAGTTGATTCTGACGGCCTTTAATCCGACGTTGAGATTGCCTCAAAATGTACGTGCCGTTTGGGTCGGTCAACCGGTCAGACCTCAGATTTTAGCTAAGCAACACGCCCCTTATCCGTTAATGGATGACGGGTTTAATTTGCTGATTTTCGGAGGAAGTCAGGGGGCGAAATTTTTGACCCGTAAATTACCCCATGCTTTGTTGGCTTTGCCAAAAGATGTTCGGGCAAAATTGTCTATAACGGCTCAGGTGCGTCCGGAAGATATGGATGAAGCCAAGATTTTATATAAAGACAAAGGATTCAAAAATGTTGAGTTAAAATCCTTTTTTGATAACATGCCCCAGTTGATTGAAAAAGCTCATTTAATTATCGGTCGGGCGGGTGCCTCTACAATTACCGAGGCTCAAATTGTCGGTCGTCCGGCTATTTTAATTCCGCTACCGACTTCGGCGGATAATCATCAATTGGAAAATGCACGTCAATTTTCGGATGCAGGGGCCGGTTGGTTGGTGACGGAAGATAACTGGGACGCCGAAAAATTTGCTGTTCGCTTAGGGCAACTGATTAATGAACCGGAATTATTGTACACGGCCGCAACCCAGTCTTATAAATTGGCCAAACCGGATGTGTCTGATAAAATTGCGGATTTAGTGAATGATATTGTAAAGGGAAACGTCAAATGAAAAAAACACTCCCCTTAAAACGGATTCACTTTATTGGTATTGGCGGTATCGGAATGAGTGCCATTGCCGAAATGTTAGATGATTTGGGTATTTGTGTACAGGGATCGGATGCTAAGGAAAGTGCAAATACTAAGCGGGTACGAGATAAGGGGATTCCTGTTTTTATCGGGCATAGTGCTGATAACTTAAAAGGGGTGGATGCTGTTGTGGTGTCAACGGCAATTCAACCGGATAACCCTGAGTTAATTGCGGCAAAACAATTGGGAATTCCTGTGGGGCATCGGTCAGAGATGTTGGCTGAAATATTACGGTTTAAACAAAGCATCTGTATTTCCGGTACCCATGGCAAGACAACCACCTCATCTTTAATCGCCAGTATTTTGATGCAGGCTCGGTTAAAACCCAGTTTTGTGATTGGGGGTATTTTAAATTCTTTAGCGTCCAATGCGCGTCTTGGAAAGGGCAAATATGTGGTTGTGGAAGCCGATGAATCCGATGGGTCTTTTTTGCGGTTACCGCATGCTGTGTCGGTTATTACAAACATCGATTCCGAACACATGGATTATTATAAAGAATTTGATAATATGAAAGCGGCCTATCGGTTATTTGTTGATAATACCTCTTTTTACGGATTTAGTGTTTTAAACACGGATCATCCGGTTGTGCGTGAGTTAGCCGAACAGACAGATAGCCGAAAAGTCATTACATACGGATTAAATAAATCGGCGGATGTACATGCTGACCATATTCGTTTGAAAAAGGGCCGGTTGGTGTTTGATGTTTTTGTGCGTCGGGGCGCTAAATTTGTAAAAATAAAAGATGTTATGCTGAATATGTTTGGATTGCATAACGTGCAAAATGCCTTGGCAGCAGTTGCCGTGGGTATTGGCTTAGGCATAAAAGAAGACGTAATAAAAAAAGCCCTTAAAAAATTTGAAGGCATCCAACGTCGGTTAACGTTGCGCGGAACAGTTAATAAGGTCGCTTTGTATGATGATTATGGTCATCATCCTGTGGAAATTGCCGCCTCGGTTCAAGCGGTTCGTTCCGGTACATCCGGGAAGGTTGTTGCTGTTTTTCAACCGCATAGATATTCGCGGTTACGTGATTTGTGGACAGATTTTTTAACGTGTTTCAAGGATGCCGATACCGTTATAGTTTGTGATGTGTTTCCGGCAGGTGAAGTCCCAATCGACGGAATAAATAAACGGGCGTTTGCCGATGCTTTAACGCAATATCATCCACATGTTATATCTCTTAGCGGATTTGAAGAGTTGGCCGATATAATACAATCCGAAACAAATGCCGGAGATACGGTTATTTGTTTGGGGGCCGGCAGTATTTCTGCAGAGTCCATTAAATTGGTTAAAGCATTGAAAGGAAAAAGATGAGGAACATTTTTAAAAAAATTTTTAAAACAAAAGTGTCCTTAATTGATTCTTTACCACCGATTCGGGGGCGTGTTTTTACTAATTATCCTCTACATAAAAAAACATGGTTTGGTGTCGGCGGATCGGCTGAAGTGTATGTAGAACCCGCGGATATAGAGGATTTATCCAAGTTGTTACAATTTATGCCGCCTGTACCGGTGACATTATTGGGAGGCGGTAGCAACGTGTTAATTCGTGATGGTGGCATTGTCGGTGTTACCATTCATTTGGGAAAAGAATTTCATACAATTTCCGTTGAAGATACAAAAATTGTGTGTGACGGAGGTGTTTCGTTAATAGAGCTGGCTCGCGTAGCGGCTAAAAACGGTGTGACCGGCTTTGAATTTTTAAGCGGTATTCCCGGAACGGTAGGGGGGGCTGTCCGGATGAATGCAGGAGCTCACGGAAAGTGTTTGGAGGATATTTTAACCTCTTTAACGATTGTGACGCGAGAAGGTGATGTTCGGGAAATTGATCCGAAAGAAACGGAAGTTTTCGGATATCGCACCTGTTATTTACCGAACGATTGGATTTTTGTGCGTGCCGTTTTTCAAGGACAAAAAGGAAAAACAGAAGATATTTTGGCAACGATGGCCGATTATAAACATAAACGTGAAAATAATCAACCAACGGGGGTTAAGACGGCGGGATCAACTTTCAAAAATCCGCACGGATTACAGGCTTGGGCTTTAATTGACAAAGCCGGTTTTAGAGGCTATCGTAGAGGGGGGGCCATGGTGTCCGAAAAACATACCAATTTTTTAATTAATCTTGGAGATGCAACGGCAAAAGATATTGAAAGTTTGGGTGAAGAAATTCGGGAAAAGGTGTGGAATGATACCGGTGTCGAGTTGGAATGGGAAATTAAAAAATTAGGTGTAACTAAGGAGTAAAAAAATGAAACGGGTCGCGGTTTTAATGGGGGGTATTTCATCAGAAAGAGAAATTTCGTTACAAAGCGGGCAAGGTGTTTTACAGGCGTTAAGTGAGGCAGGATACAGCCCTTTTCCGATTGACTTAACACGTGATGTTGCCGAATTTGTCCGTATTTTGACCCGTGAAAAGCCGGATGTGGTTTTTAATGCCCTGCATGGGAAATTTGGGGAAGACGGATGTGTTCAGGGGATTTTAAATTTATTGCAAATACCTTATACGCATTCGGGGGTTGCAGCATCGGCTGTGGCTATGAATAAACGGTTGGCAAAAAAGGTTGCCGCCGATATCGGATTAACGGTTGCCGCCGAAAAGATGGTGGTAAAAAATGATGTTTTAAACGGTTTGACATTGCCTATGCCGTATGTTGTAAAACCAAATGATGAAGGGTCATCTGTGGGTGTATTTATTATCAAAAATTCGGAAGATGAACAAAAGATGTTGTCTTCATGGCCATTTCAAAAACCGGTTATGATGGAAGAATATATTGACGGCATTGAAATATCGGTGGCTGTATCGGATGAAAGAGCGCTGGGTGTTGTTGAAATTGTTCCGCGGTCCGGATTTTATGACTTTACCAATAAATATGCGCAAGGCGGAGCAGAACACATTATTCCGGCGCGGTTGCCTCAAAAAATATATGATTTGGCGATGCAGCAAGCATTTTTGTTACATAAAGAGTTGGGATGTCGCGGGGTGTCTCGCAGTGATTTTAGATATAGTCATGCTACCCCCGAAGAAGGTTTGGTGTTTTTGGAAATTAATACAAATCCCGGTATGACGCCGATATCTTTAGTGCCGGAATTGGCGCGTTATCAAGGTGTGTCCTATCAAGAGTTGGTTGTGTGGTTAGTGGAGAGAGCCGTATGCGACGCATAAAGAACAAACAAAAAAACAGTCGGTTAAAATTAATACCGTTAAAAGTTAAATTAATCTCGGCGATTTTGGTGTTAATCGTGTTTTTGTTGGCCGCTTTTTTTTCCGGTCAATCCGGTAAGAAAGTGTTGGCGGAAAGTGCTAAATTATATCAGCAAATCGTTTCTAAAACGCATTTATCTTTGCAGGTGGTGAATATTGAAGGGCATAATCGTACAACAAAAGAAGAAATTGTTCAGGTATTGGATGTAAAGCAAGGAATGCCGATACTGGATGTTGATTTATCCGAAGTACAAAGTCAAATTGCTGAGTTGCCATGGGTTGATAGTGTGTCTGTAGAACGGCATTTACCGGATACTGTGCATATTCGTATTGTTGAAAAAACGCCGATTGCCGTATGGCAAAATAATAAAAATTACTTTCCGTTAGATGAAACGGGTGAACCGATTAATGATAAGGAAACGACTTTAAGCGGATTGATTTTGGTTGTTGGGCCGGATGCCCCTGAATATACCTCTGATTTAATGATAGCGCTTAATAAATATCCTGCTATCAGGGATATGGTTGTTTCTGCGGTACGTGTCGGGGGAAGACGATGGAATTTAATTTTGCGCCATGTAACGGACGGAACCACCGTATATTTACCGGAAACCGAGGTGGAGGCCGCTTTGGAACGATTGATGCAATGGCAAGATACGGAACAGGTATTGGATAAAGATTTTGTTGTGATTGACTTAAGAATTGAAGATCGCTTAATTGTTCGAACGGATGCAACTTTAGCGGAGGAAAAAGAGTAATGAAATGGACCGGTAAAAGAAAATCCTATATGACGGTATTGGATATCGGTACCTCTAAAGTGTGTTGTTTGGTCTTAAAAATGAATGCCGATCACAAGCCGGAAGTGATTGGAATGGGGTATGCGCCTTCCAAAGGCATTAAAAATGGCGTCATTGTTGATTTGGATAAAGCGACGGATTGTATTCGAACGGTTTTAGAACAAGCCGAACATCAATGCGAACGGTCTATTGATAAAGTTATCGTCAATATTTCATCTAATCAAATGCGGTCTATTCAATATTATGAGGAAATGGAAATTGCTGATGGGCGTCAAATTACGGCATCAGATGTGAAACGATTGGTCGACGGGTCCGTTGCAAAACATATTGAGGCCGGAGAAGAAGTTTTGCATTCTTTTCCATTAAGCTATGTTGTTAATGCGGAACAGGGGGTAGAACCTCGAGGAATGTATGGTCCGACTTTGGGTGTACATATGCATGTTGTCTTTTTGCCGGAAAGTTGTTCTCGTAATTTGGTAGCTGTTTTGGATAGATGTCACGTCGGAATAGATATGAAAGTGGCAACGCCTTATGCTTCCGCTCTTGCCATTATTTCGGAAGAAGAAAAAGACATTGGCGCAACGGTTATTGACTTAGGGGCTGGTATAACCGGATATGCCACTTTTTTAGGCGGGTGTTTGGTTAATTTGGGGCTTGTTCATGCCGGCGGAAATGCGATGACACGGGATGTGGCACAAGGGCTGGGTTGTTCATTGGCGGTTGCTGAGCGGTTAAAAACACTGAATGGGTCGGCATTTTTGTCTCCACGAGATGACTTAGAACGCTTAATTGTTCCGATTTTGGCAGATGATGATGGGGCGAATATTCAAATTCCTCGGTCTGATTTGATTTCTATTTTAATTCCGAGATTGGAAGATATTTTAGAAAAAACATCTGCCGGAATTGATGAAAATCCAATGTTTCAGGCGGCAACCAGACGGTTGATTTTAGCCGGAGGCGGTGCCGGATTGCAAGGCATTAAAGAAAAAACCGCCGATATGTTGGGTGCTGCCGTTCGATTGGGCAAGCCATCCGTCTTAAAGGGATTGCCGTCACAGTTTGATTCTTATACATTTTCTACTTGCATTGGATTAGTAAAATATGCCATGATAAGACAAGAAAATATTTTAACGGCATGGAATGCGTCAGACAGACAAAAAGGACAAAAGAATTCTAGGGTAAGAAAGGTGATACAATGGCTGAGTCAGAATTTTTAAATAATACGGGCGGATTGTCTATTGGGTTGGCAACACCTCCGCCGGAGGTGTTATTGACCCCCAATATCGGTGTGATCGGTGTTGGTGGGGCAGGTGGCAATGCTGTCAACAATATGATTACTCAAGATTTAACGGGTGTTTCTTTTGCCGTTGCCAATACAGATGCGCAAGCTTTGTCAAAATCATTAGTGAATGATAGAATTCAGTTGGGTGTGGCCATTACTCAAGGGCTTGGTGCCGGAGCTAATCCGGATATCGGACGTGCCAGTGCGGAGGAGGCTGCCGAAAAAATCAAAGAAAATCTGCAAGGCTTACATTTATTGTTTGTGACCGCCGGAATGGGGGGCGGTACAGGGACGGGTGCCGCTCCTGTGATTGCAAAAATTGCAAAAGAAATGGGTATTTTGACGGTAGGTGTGGTTTCGAAACCGTTTCGTTTTGAAGGGGTTCGGCGGATGCGAACGGCTGAGGCCGGCATTGCCGAATTACAACGGGTTGTTGATACCTTAATTGTTATTCCAAATCAAAATTTGTTCCGAATTGCCGGGGATAGTACAACGTTTGCCGAGGCTTTCCGAATTGCCGATGATGTGTTGTGTCAAGGCGTTCGGTCGATTACGGATTTAGTGATGAATCCCGGACTGATTAACTTAGATTTTGCCGATGTGAAAACGGTTATTACCGGTATGGGACGGGCTATGATGGGAACGGGCGAAGCTTCCGGAGAAAATCGTGCCTCTGAAGCGGCAGAAAAAGCCATTTCCAATCCGTTGCTTGATGATTCTTCCATCAAGGGCGCAAAAAGTATTTTAATTAATATCACGGGTGGTACGGACTTGACTTTGAGTGAGGTTGATTTGGCAACAGAGCGAATTGTTTCTGAGTTGGATCCCGATGCGAATATTATTTTTGGTACCTGTACGAATGAAGAATTACATGGAAAAATCAGAGTTTCTTTAGTGGCAACGGGAATCACCAAGGAGGGCGAACCGTTGATTCCTCCGGAAAGGCCGCGTGTGCCGGTTCAAGAAACGGTTGTGCCTGTTCCAACAACCCCGGAAACACCAATCGTGATTGAACGAACGATACCGGAACAACCGGACTTAATTCAAACAACGACAACGACTGTTCGGGTAACAAATCCGGTGTCTTCCGAAGGTGCGGGTACGTCTCATGCTTCCTTTGTGGATATTGCCGTTGAAGTGAATGAAACACCAACTGTAGCGGAACCTCCTTTGTTTGATGATGATGTTCCGACGATACCGGCATCGACTCCGATTGTTCAAGTGCCGGACATTCAACCGCCGGTAGATGTGGAAGCGAAGCGGTCTGATGCGAATGTGAAAACGGTGCGGGGCAGTTTATTTGATTTAGTCCCCAGTTTGATGGGAAAATCCACACGTCCTCCTAAGGCAATGACGCAAAAGGAAAATAAAGAAATTCCAACGATTATGGATGATCGGTTTGAATTGCCGTCCTTTTTGAGAAAATAGTAAAAATAAGGTCTTAAAATTTTGAGACCTGATTTGTTAATCACGTGTCTTGGGATAACGATGCTCGCCCCGTCTTTTTTCATTAAAAACGCTGTTATGTCTGACGCGCATCATTGTATAGCGGCCATCTGCCGTATAAACCGAGCTTTGCAAAACATCGGACATAGCTTCAATTAAGGCGTCCGAGCGTCCTGTAACGGCAACTTCTGATTTTGTAATGACGCGTTTTCCGGTATCTTGACCTAAACGAGAGCGAGATGATGAGGATTCTTGTTGTTTAGTGTCATAGTTTTTTTGAAAATCTTTATATTCCAACAACCACGTGCGAGCCGTACGAGCAATAGCCCGCTGATTGAGAGAGTTTCTGTTGGAAGCGCACGGCACCCCATTAAGGATGCGTAATGCATATTGAAACACTTTGTGGAAAAAGCGCTCCTCTTCTTTTGTCAGAGCGGTCTCTTTTTTTTGTTCATAAAAAGACCAAAGAGCGTTTGGGATAATTAAATTTTTTTCTGACATCTTCTCTCCTATTTTTATGCGATTGTTCTATCAGTATAACAGATAATTTGCCTTTTGTCAATTGTTTTGTGTAAAAATGTATATTATTCAAATACTTAATTTGAATTTTTTATATAATAAATATCCGAGAAATTGTTTGGCGGTCTACTCTTCCGTTTGTTCCAGTCGTGTCATTTGTAAGAATTTGTCTTGACGATGGCGTTTCAGTTCTTCTCCGGTTTTACCTTTAAGTGCGCTTAAGGCTTCTTGTATCGCATCTCGAACAGCCAACATAGTTTCTTTTGGAAAACGATGCGCCCCTCCTGCCGGTTCTGCAATAACGGTATCAATAACGCCCAAGCGTTTTAAATCATCGGCAGTTAAGTTCAAAATTTCGGCAGCTTTTGGTGCGAATTTATGATCTTTCCATAGAATGGACGCGCATCCTTCCGGCGAAATGACAGAATAAATGGAGTTTTTAAGCATCATAATCGTGTTGCCGGCAGCCATTGCAATGGCTCCTCCGCTGCCTCCTTCCCCAATAATAGTGGCGACTAAGGGAACTTTGAGGTCAAGGCATGTTTCGGTGCATGAAGCAATCGCTTGTCCTTGTCCGCGTTCTTCACCTTCTACCCCCGGAAAGGCGCCGGCCGTATCTACCAACGTCACGACGGGAATACCAAACTGTTCCGCCAAACGCATTAAGCGAATAACTTTGCGATATCCTTCCGGTTTTGCCATACCGAAATTATGTTCTAATCTGGAGTCTGTATCGTGGCCTTTTTCATGACCGATAACCATAACTGTATCGTTGCCAAGTTTGGCTAGACCGCCGATAATGGCTTTGTCTTCGGCAAAAGCCCGATCCCCGCTTAAAGGTGAAAAATCTTTGAAGATAGCTTTAATATAATCCACGGTATGCGGACGGTTTTCATGACGGGCAACGGCACATTTTTGCCATGGCGTTAAATCTTTGTATAAATCATTTAACACTTTTTGTTTTTTTTCTTTCAGGCGTTCCAACTCCTTTGCCAATCCTTCGGCATCATTTGTTTTTGATATTTTGACCTCTTCAATCCGAGCGTCAATTTCTAAAACTTTATTTTCAAAATCTAAATATTGCATTGTTTACCCTTTTTGTTTGATTTTTAAGATTATACACATTATAATGCAAAAAGTCCAGCATTTTGGTGCAGATGTCATAAAAAGGAAATATATATGCAAATTATTCTATGGGAAATTGGGATTTTAGCGTTTTTATTGTGGGTTTTGGCCGTTGGATTTATTTTGTTTTCCGGCGTGTTGTTTTATCGGCAACAGCTGATTTTACGTCATATTTTTCAACGCTTAAAAACATTGGAAAAAATGATGATACAGATGTCAGAGTTACCTGTGCGACAGGAAAATAATGTAAAATCGCAACAATCTCATTTGTCTATCATGAAAGATGAACCGATTTCAAAATATGAAACAATGACATTACCTGATGATGTACAGGTATCCTTTGTGGAAAAGGATGCATAAATGCCTGTATTAACCAGACCGGAATTTAAGGTTTCTTTATCTAATCTCGCTCACAACTGGCGTGTTTTAAAGCGCTTGACGACAGGACGGGCTGCGGCTGTTGTCAAAACGGATGCTTATGGATTAGGGGCGAGTGCGGTTGTAAAACGGTTAGTACAAGAGGGATGTGATGCTTTTTTTGTGGCACATGCTATCGAGGGGGCGGAAATTCGTTCCTGTGCGCCAGATGCCGATATTTATGTGTTACAAGGAATTGGTGAGGATAGTGCCGATTTATTTTGGACTTATCGGTTGACGCCCGTTATTGCCTCTCCTCACATGTTAAAATTGTGGAACGGTTTGAATATTGATGGTATTAAACCGATTATTCAGGTGGAAACAGGCTTAAATCGTTTGGGGTTTCGAGAGAAGGATATTCCGGAATTGCTATCAAACGGTGTGGGTCGTTTTTCTTATGTTCTGTCGCATTTGGCGTGCGCCGATGATTGTCTCCATTTTATGAATCAACGACAACTGAGCGCGTTTAAAACGATACGTGATAAGTTGGGTCTGCCGGCAACATTAGCGGCTTCTGACGGTGTTTTTTTGGGGGCGGATTTTCAATTTGATATGGTGCGTTTAGGGGCGGCTTTATATGGATTAAATACAGTCAAAGGGGTAACGGTATCGGCTCTAAAACCGACAGTGTTTGTTTCTGCTCCCGTGTTGCAGATTGCCAAGGTGCAAAGGGGAGAATATGTCGGGTACGGCGCCACATTCCAAGCATCCAAAACATCTAAAATAGCGGTGGTGTCTATTGGATATGGAGATGGGGTCATGAGATCGCTCTCTAATCGGGGATTGGTTCGGATAAATGGTCAAAATGCCCCTATTATCGGACGTATTTCAATGGATAATATTATGTGCGATATTACGGATTTACAGGATGTTAAGATTGGCGATAAAGCCATGATTTTGGATGACGTCTATCGAGCCGATAATATGGCGATTGATGCCGGCACAATCGGATATGAAATTTTATCCTCTTTAGGTAAGGGAAAACGGTTTTGCAGAGTTTACGAAGAATAATTGTGTTTGCTGTGGGGATTATGGTGTCTTCAGCGGTATGGGCTCATTCACAGCATGGCATCAGTATGCATGGAGCTCCCAAATATCCGGCAGGGTTTCATTCTTTTGAATACGTCAATCCGAATGCACCTAAACGCGGAACATTAACGCAAGGAGCCATTGGCATTTTTGATACGTTTAATCCGTATGTGATAAATGGGATTGCTCCGGCCGGCGTTGGGTTAATGTACGATACATTAATGCGTCAGAGTTTAGATGAACCTTTTTCTTTGTACGGATTGATTGCTGAAACAATAGAAGTGCCCGATGATCGTTCTTGGGTTGCTTTTGATATTAATCCAAAGGCAAGGTTTTCGGATGGGTCTCCGATTACGCCGGAAGATGTGATTTTTTCGTTTGAAATTTTACGGGATAAAGGGTTGCCGACTTATCGATATTATTATGCCGATGTGGAAAGGGTTTATCGTCAGGGGGAACATCGTGTGCGATTCGATTTTCAAGAGGGAGTTCATAATCGTGAGTTGCCGTTGATTTTAGGGGAACTGCCGATTTTGAGCAAAGCGTGGTGGCAAAATCGGGATTTTACGAAAACATCATTAGATGTTCCTGTCGGCAGCGGCGCCTATATTGTGGATAAGTTTGATCCGAGTAAGTTTATTGAATATCGGCTGAATCCGTCATATTGGGCAATGGACTTGAATGTCAATCGCGGTCAGAATAATTTTGAAATCATTAAGTATGATTATTACCGTGATGCTACGGTGATGAGTGAGGCTTTTAAGGCCGGTGCCATCGATATTCGTCAGGAAAACGAAGCCAAAAAGTGGGTCGCATTAACGGAAGAGCCGGCCATAAAAGAAGGCCGTCTAAAAACAAAAGAATTCGCCCATCATTTACCCAGCGGTATGCAGGGGTTTGTGTTTAATTTGCGGCGGCCTGTTTTTGCCGATTCTCGGGTGCGTGAAGCTTTGTCGTACGTGTTTGATTTTAATTGGGCTAATCAAAATTTGTTTCATGGATTATATCGACGTACCACCAGTTATTTTGACAACTCGTTCTTAAAAGCACCTCTGTTGCCGAGTCCGGAAGAAAAGGCTTTGTTGGCTCCGTATCGGTCTATGGTGCCGAATGCGGTGTTTGATAAACCATTTGTGTTGCCGGAAAATAAAAATGGGGATATGCGGGATAGCCTAAAAAAAGCACTTGACTTGCTGGTTGAGGCGGGGTGGGTCGTGCAAGATGGTGTTCTAAAAAATCATCAAGGAGAACCATTTAGTTTTGAAATTTTGTTGGATGCGGCGTCGGCGCCGATGTGGGAACGGGTTGTGTTACCTTTTGCCGGTCGGTTAAAACGATTGGGGATACAGGCAAAAATTACAACGGTCGATGTGATACAATATAAAAATCGGTTGGATACCTTTGATTATGATATGATTGTTTCCGTATGGGGGCAATCTTTGTCTCCCGGAAATGAACAACGTTATTTTTGGGGGAGTGAATCGGCCGACACGCATGGATCTATGAATTATTCCGGCATTAAAAATCAGGCCATTGATGCATTAATCGAAAAAATTATTTCTGCAAAGACCGCATCGGAATTGCAAATCGCCACGCAAGCTCTTGACCGTGTTTTATTGTGGTCTTATCTGGTGATACCTCACTGGCATACACCGGTTTTGCGTTATGTTTATTGGGATAAATTTGATATGCCCGAGACTATTCCGATGAAAGGCGTTTCGCCTCTTACATGGTGGATGAAGAGTAAATAAAAGGATGTGAATTTTACAATATCTTATTTACGTGTGGTTGTATCCATTGTGTGATTTTTCTGATTTTAAGAAGTTAAATGTCAAGAGTTTGTCTTTTTTAGATAATTCATTTTTTTGCTTGCCATTTGAAAAAAAAAGATTTAAAAGGGTAAGAGACGACACAGCAAAAGGATATTTTATGAAACATATTTTATTATCCGGATTCTTTTTGGGGGCTTTATTGATATCGGTTCAAAGTCAGGCACAAGGGGCTTTTTGGACCTTTGATGAACACAATCAAGAGGCGGTTATTCCGCCACAATGTGACGGGCAGTTTGATGAAGCCAGAGGCGGCGTCTTTATGCCGACTAAAGAGGATTTGTTTTTGTATGGTGAAGCCTTGTTGATGGAAAAAACGGAAAAACGTCTCGGGGCCAGTTATTGTTTGACGGCTGCCGCCTTGCAAGGACATACAGAGGCTCAATACAGATTGGCTCAGCTGTATAATAAGGGGATTGTCTTGCCGCAAAATGACTTGGTAGCCTATAAGTGGGCGTTTATTGCCTCAATGAACGGACACGAAGGGGCAACGCGGTTGGCGTTGTTATTGGAACAATTTTTGACAACGGAAGAAATTGAAATTGCGACAAAATCTATTGAAGCTTTATTGCCGGATATGTTAAATGAAAAACAAATAGCTTTGGAAGAACAACAAAAACGGGTTGAGGAAAAACTGGTCGAGTTGGAAAAAATTGATGCCGAAATCGATTCTATCTTAGGTGTCAACTTCCAATCGGATGTGTTGCCGGGGCAGGTAATACTGCGTGAACAACAAGAGCGGGCTGCTGCCGAAGCGGCAGGAATGGCCGATGCCGTGCCGCCGACAGATGCAATTTTTTCCGATGCGGATAAGATGAAATAATTAAAAAAGTAAATATTTTGTAAAAATATCTTGACTTTTGCTTTTTTTTGAGGTACAAATTAGTCCTTAGTTTAATTTAATATATCAGTAAGGATAAGAAAATGGCCAATTTAAAATCGGCGAAAACACGCGTCAGACGCAATAATAAAAGAGCGATTATTAATTCCAATCGTTTAAACGCCGTCAGAACAGAAGTTAAAAAAACAAGAAAGGCGATTGCTGCCGGTGATCAAGAAGCTGCTGTTGCTGCTTTTAAATCAACAGAGTCTTTGATGGCTCGTGCTGCCAGTCGTGGTACAATTCACAAAAATACAGCTGCCCGTAAAATTTCCAGATTGGCTGCTGCCGTTAAAGCTTTAGTAAAAAAAGCCTAACATCTTTCTTTTGTGTTTTTTTTTGTGTTTTTTATGCACTCCGTAGAAGTTTTTCGAACGGAGTGTTTTTTTTGCTTAAATTAAACAGAAAAACGGTCGGGGATTATGATAAAATATGAAAAAGTCTGCAAAATCTTTTGCGTAATCGCTTGATTTTTTTTGATGGGGCCGTTATATTGGAAGCATTAAAGTACAAGGAGAAAAAAATGGATATTACGGCCGTAAAAACAA
>JAEIGA010005987.1_pt1 | contig 18505 bp, 16 predicted proteins | sample 9270691 | NCBI WGS metagenome assembly JAEIGA01 (sample SAMN17057246, study PRJNA624740) | gut metagenome | biome: biome; isolation source: fecal sample | host: Bos grunniens | place: China: Xizang | collected 2019
GTCAAGTACATACGCTACTACAATAATGATAGAATCAAACTGAGGCTAAATGGACAAAGCCCGGTAAAATACCGAGCTTTGTTTGAATCTAAGGTTGCCTCTTAATAATGTTAAACCGTCCAACTTTTGGGGGTCACATCAAGTCCAGGCGTATGTTTTTTTGCGTATTCCAGATAGTTTTGGGCTTTGACGAAATCACCGTTCATCAAGTAAATGGAAGCGGGAGTCAAAATATTCATTGTAACATTAGAATGCAACGATGTGAATAATGTCTCTGGGTCGTACTCTAAACTTCTCGCTGCTTTATCATATGAACCGCTCTGAGTATATATATTTGCTCGTAATATATTTGCATCTATGCTATTATCGGCTGCCAGATATGCCATTGCGGAGTCAGGCATACTTCTGTAATAAAAAGTCCTCGCTAATTCCTCTTTTCGTATATTTGGGTCGCAAATCGCATCAACACTATCAGGATAAACTTCTCTTAGATAAACTTCTCTTATATCGTTAAGATTATAGAAGAATTCGCTGGATAATTCATCTTTAGAGTTTTCCAGTATTTGTGTTAGGTAATCAGCCATTCCAGTAGCAGTGTCAAATCTATTGGACATAGACAATCCATTCCAACCGAATATAATGCCAAGAATGAAAATGACTACTAGAAAAGAATTTATGAAAGTATAAGCGATTTTATACTTCTCCTTATTGAAAATTCTTGTGAAAAGTGGAATCTTAAACTTTCTGTCTTTCCACCAAGATCTTAACCTATATTGCTGGTATGAAGAAATTGTTGCGCATACAAATATTGCATACAACATATAGTTTAACCATTGACTGCTTTCGAGCAAGTAATCTTGAGGATTTATCTGGCGGTCTACTATGTCATAGGTGGTATTCAAAACTAGAAAACTTACCCATGTTATAAACTGGGCTTTAATGACCTTGTATGTCGGTCTTTTAATAATGTGTAAAATTAAGTTTAAGCACAATGGTACAAAAAGCAATATCACTCCTAAGATTGTTGTAATATCACTCAAAGAAGTTAATGTGAAGTCATGGAACAATAGAAGACAAAACCCTAAATAAGCAAAGGTGTAGAGGCTCCACCGTGTAATACCTAGTCTTCTTTTATAATCTAATGATGCCTTTATGTAATTTCTTACGTTTGTTGCGGATTTTTTCGACCACCAACAATCAAAATATTCCGCTCTCAAAAGTTGCTCGTCATCTTTGATGATGCCGCCACTTTTTGAGCCGGATTCAACCCATTGCAATGCTCTTTTTTCATAGTATCCAGATTCTTTGATGAAATATTTCTCGGATTCTATCCACTGTTCTATTACTGGCCAAGATTGAATTAACATCTCATGGACTAATGTGATTGTAGCATCTCCATTCGAATTTTTGCTAGAAACCAATATGTGCGCGTCTACTAACTTCTTTATTAAGGTTTTATGAACGGTACTAATCTCTACGTCTTTTAAGAGAGAAGTTTTACGCACAAATGTTTCAGACTCTAGGTTTGATATTGTAATTGTTTTACTTAAAATGTCGTTAAAAGCTAATACTTCTTCTTTTGTTAAGTTTTTATAAATAGTATTGGCATATGAGAGGAAGGCGCCCTTTATTCCCCCTATTGAAAAGTAGTTTTCAAAAGAAATCAGATTTTCATCATTCTTGATTTTGTATAATTCATACAGTGAGAACTGAATAAGAGGTAAACTCTTTAACTCTATTGCATCATTGATGATGATTTCGTCAAGAGATTGTCCGTTACTGTCTATCTCCCATTCTATACCTGCTAATTTGGCAGGTTCTCTAATGATTGAAGCGTAGTCTGATGAGCCAAGGAATGGCATATCATACACCAGGGTAGCGGTTTCTTTAATGATGTTAAAATCTTTGTATATATGAAAATAACCATAGAAATCATTTCTCATAGATATTATAACAAAGACCTGTCTAGTACCAACAAGTCCCCTTATAAGTCTTAAGAATAATGTTCTTTGCTCTTTGGAAATATTTGCGTCGCTAAATAATTCTTCGAATTGGTCAAAAAAGAAAATCTGGCACTTATCTTGATCAGCCTTTGTCAATGCGTACTGAAGATGAGCAAAGTTATAGTCATCTTTAATACCGCATTTTAATTCTTCTGCAATAGGCGTTTCTTTAAGGAAAGAGTATGAAGAAAGAAATATGTCAATGAAACTGTCGTATATTTTATCTCCTAATAGCGAAGGGATAATCTTTGTCATTTTGCCTCTCTGTCCTTCGAGATAGTCAGTCATAGGTACCACTCCGGCTTGTACTAACGATGACTTGCCCGAACCACTTTCTCCCAATAAGATTATGGATGGCATATGACCCTCTCCAATGTGAGTGAGGGTATTGGCCATGATGTCATTTACAGCCCTTTCCCTTCCGAAAAATATGTCACTTTCAGTATAATCAAAACTGTTCAGTCCCACGAAAGGGTTTCTATGCCATTTAATCGAATTGATTTTGCAGCCTAGAAAGTCTTCAATAATACCCTTCAGGTGCTGTTTAAGTCTGGATTCAAATGAAACGTTTCCTCCAAAACTAGTGTAAGCATAATTGCTACCACTTTCCTCGTCATGAAAATGTTTCTTTATGAAGGATTTAACTGCACGATGCTGTGCGATGACTTCTTGAAGGTTCTCCTCAGACTCATGCATTAATCGGTTTTTTAGAGGTTCGTTTTTTACATATACAAGAATGCGAGGACTTCCAGTTTTCTCAAATGAATCCATCATCAGGCCTAATTCGTACTCTGTTCCTGATAAATATGGACTACCATCCGGCTTTACATATGAACTGTTTAATGGTGTGCCAAGCCTTGACCATAAAATAAAGACTGCTACATCGATTTGATATTGCTTGATTATATCATTTATACCATCTTGAAAGGTTGACGACGCCAGCAATGGCATGTCTTCCCATAGTATAGGTTCGATTTCAATATGTTTCGAGTATATTTTATTGAGTTCAGCAATTACCTTCTTTGCTGTAATCCTCTCTTGATATACGTCTCCAGGAGAGGAAATGAATACCCTTATCTTTCTTTTCTCCATTGGTTTAGGCTACTTTGATTATTGATGCTTGTTTTTTGGCGAATGCTCATTTGCCTTATTTCTAAGTTGCTGTATAAGAGCTGCTTGAGTTTGTGGCTATCTTTGTGTTCTATGTTATAACTAATTAATTATGACTGTTTCCTGCTCTGCAAATAACCAATCATGTTCCTATGGAACTGGTATCTGAGGTCGACTAAGTCCGTGTATTCTACGTAGTATTCTTTATTTGGGCCAAAGAACTTCTCTTTGATTTCCTTTAATTTTCGACTTGTTCTTAAACTTGTAAATATTCCGGCTTTCTTGGAGTATACAAAGATCTCTGGGCGTCTTTGACTCTGGAGTGACTCATATGCCACTTCAAATTCCTTAAGCGTAATATCTCCGACCTTGCTGTCAAAAACGAAGACTGTGACGTCAGCCTCGTTTCGGATGAACGCATTGTATTGATCTTGCCTGGTTTCTTCTTCTCCGGTCAATGATGTGGCAAAGTCTTCGAAGGTCAAGGCTCTGATGTCAAGATTGAGTGTGTTCTCGATCTTGCTAAGTTCTTCTCGAAGCAATGAGCGTTCTTCCTTTATTGCTTTTGAGCCGGCTATGAATACGCGGAGTGTTTGGCGTTCATCTGTCATTGCCAATTCGCCAAGTATCTGATTTATTGATTTCTTGATGTCGATATTGTCACTGTTCTGTCTGAAGTAATTTGATACCTTGAGTATTAGTTCAATTGGGCTGATACCTCTCTTCTTAGAAAGCAGATTGAGGTCAAGTCTTGTAGCGTCGCTGTAATCAATTTCTCCGTTCTGATCTGATCCGAAAAACACCAATTCGCATTTGTCTGTATATGCAAATTGTCCTTTTGACTCATCCTCCATGTTTTGAATTATGTTGATGAAGGTCTTCTCGTCAAAAGTCAACTGCATTTCAGGATCCATGATGTCGATGACTTTATCATCTTCCGTAGCTCGCTGATATCCTGGCATTACAAAAATGACATTGCGTGTCATTTTATCAAGAATGTTGATACGTGACAGGATCTCAACGGTTGCAGATGAGTTGTTCTTAGGGTGTGATAATAGAAAAATATAGAGTTTGCTATAAGATTTCTTTTCAAATGAAATGAAGTTATTGTATCTCTTTTTCTCGACCTTAAGTTCCCACATTAATACTTCGATTTGCTTTTCAAGCTGTCGGTTTTTTAATTGCAATTCATGTCCTAGCTCAGGATTCTCTTTTTGACTCTTTTCTATCTCAATTAGGGATATTCTGTAGTCTTGTAACATTCTTATGACTGACGTATCAACGTCATCTTTATATTCTATCATGGCCTTCAGTGCCTGATTTACATAATCAAGCTTTACACTATTAGGAGCACGATCAATACCTGTTAAAAAATGCCCCATTTCTTCAAAGTTTCGTGGGAAGTACATGGCGTTATGTTTTGGTTAAGTTAGTGTTATGATGTTTGGTCTGTAAATTTAACGAATCCCAACAAAAAACACAACTTTATTTGAGTGTGCCACATGTTGGCACAACTGGATAATACCTTTGCACTATCATCCAAAATTAATACAGTCAAGAATGTATTGATGAGGTCAATTATGCAACTTCTAAAATCTTAATATTATGCACAACACAAGGTCACACAACGCACACTTCGCACATTTTGACATTGCGGGGTTCTCCTATTGGGAAGGATGCATGGTTATGGACAGGCTTAAGATCGGTACTAAGTTGGAGTTGGTACGAGAGATGGATAATAGGTATGATCCATATGCAGTTGCCATACACTTCGATGGATACAAGCTTGGCTATATCCCGCGTTTTGAAAACGAGCAGTTCTGTACTCTTATGGATCAGGGATATTCAAATGCGTTTGAGGCTCGTGTTCAGCGTGTTACCCCTGATAATCATATGGAGCATCAGATCGGTGTAATCGTATACCTAATAAAGGCCGCACCCGATAGGGGAGCGGCCTTAGTCTTGTATGTCGGACAAATCGACTACTTGCGTACAATCACGTCGTGGTTGTCAAGCTTGAGGTCTGTGATTACCTGGCCTGTTGCCATGTAGAGAGTCTCGAGCGGGTTGCCCTGTGCATGGAGCTTCTTGAGGCGGCTGTTTGCGCTGACGTCGAGGGTTGTGAGAAGACAGTCATTGCATACGAGGCTCTCAAGTGCTGTGTTACTGGCAACATCGAGTGTTGTGATGTCGGTGTTGTCACATGAGAGTTCGTAGATCTTTGTACAGCCTGACACGTTTACTGATGTAAACTTGTTTCCTCCGCAGTTTACGCGCTCAAGTTCCTTGTATGCAGTTAGATCGAGATCTCCTGAGAGACGGTTGCTGTTGCATGCCAACACTTTGAGACTGTTACAGCCCTCGAAGTTGAGCTCTGAAATCATGTTGTTCTGACATGTGAGCATGGTCAGAAGCGGATTTGCAGTTACATCGATCTTTGCGAGATTGTTGTTGTAGCACTCAAGCATTTCGAGCTTAGGGAGATTGCTTACGTCGAGGGTAGAGATGTTGTTATTGTAGCATCCTACTGTGTAGAGCGATGGAAGGCCTGTGAGGTCAAGGGATGTGAGGTTGTTGTCTCCTACAGCGATGATCTGAAGCATAGGACAGTCAGTGATCTTGAGCTCTGAAAGCGAGTTCAATCGCATGTCGAAGTACACGAGTTCCTGAAGTCCGCTCAGGTCCATCTTGCTTACCTTGTTCTTGTATCCCTGGACGAACATGAGCTTGTCGCATCCGTTGAGGTTGATCTCTGATACTGCGTTGCTGTAGAAGTAGACCCACTTGAGTGACTCGCAGCCTGAGAGGTTGAGGTCTGTGATCTGGTTGTAGCAGCAGTCCACATATTCGAGCTTCTTCAAGCCGCTGAGGTCGAGGGATGTGAGGAGGTTGAGGTCGCAGTCGAGGTTCACGAGGTTCACGAAGTACTTGATGCCGACGAGTGATGTGATCTGGAAGATCTCCTCATTCTCTTCGTCGTATGTCACTACGAGGTCCTTTACGTTTGCCACTTCTGCAGGGGAGATCTCTCCGTCGCCGTTTGCGTCATAATATGTAACCATCTGTGCCTTGAACTCGCTGCACTCGAACACGATGTTGCCGTTTGCGTCAAGTCCTCCGATGTTGCTTCCGCCTTCATTTCCGCCCTCAGAGACCGCTGCAGCCTGATCTACCGTTACGGTTGCAGTCTCGCGTACGTCACCTGTGAATGCAAACACGATGATGTCTGCTGAACGAACTTCTGTCTCTTCGTTAGCAAGAACTTCTACGGAAAGTCCGTCATCTGTCTTTTCAACCTCGATCCAAGTTGCTGTGGTCATGAAGTCCCAGTCTGCAGCATCTGTAGTTACTTCTACTGTCTCGATGCTTCCTGCAGCCGGTACGCTGATCTTTTCATGACTTACCTCAAGGCTGATCTCTACTGGCTCCTCCTCTACAGGCTTGTCGTTTTCACAAGCAACAGAAACACCTGCAACAAGCAGGGCAGCCGCCATATATCCAAAAATTTTCTTCATAATATAAAATCACACTACTAATATTCTGCTACGCAACGTACATTGTATCCGTATCCCCATGCACCGTCGCTGTTAGGAAATACAACAGGGTCATTGTACTTGAATGCATATGACCTCTCCGAAACCATGAGCTCGCTTGACCAGATAGCCAACCAACCGTTCTTGCTCTCGATCTCGATGAGCGCACCCTGGTCAGATGGGTGTGAACTACGGTAACCTGCGAATGGATACCATACCTCCTGTCCAGCGCCGTTTGTGAAGATGATTCCCTTGCCTTCGATGAACTGGTAGCTGTAAACTACGTTGTTCCACATACCGTTACGTGGTACCTGGTATCCCGGAGGACATGGGTCTGAGTTTGTCTTCTGGAATGGACGCCACATAGCCTGGTCGCAGTCCATCCACTTGTTGAAGTTGCCTGCAGCGAGCCAGTTGGCCTGGTTTGCATTTGCTTCAGCGTACATGAAGTGCATAGGGTGTGCGTCTGCGTACTCGATTGTACCTGTCTCCTTTGTAGTAAGGGCGTTTGTCCACTTAGCCTGTGCGTAATTCTCGTTGTTTACGGTAAGACCCTCGCCGAATACTTCATGCTCGATGTCCCAGCTGCCGGTCTCAGGGTTGCGGAATCTCTCGCCCTTTACAGAACCGATGAATGGATCCTTACGTCCCCACTGGTAGTAGAGACCGTATGTCTCGTATCCGCCGCCTACTGTTGCGTCAGTCGCACCGAGGTTACGGTCCATTACGTACCAACCGTCAGTCTGACCGTTGCTCTGATAGATCACGTTGTTCTCGCAGTCGATTGTCTCAGGCATGTCTGTGAGCCAGATGTGCCATGACCATACGATCTCGCCCTGTGCGTCGAATGCTGCGAGAAGTACGTTACCTTCCTTGTCGGAAGCGGTGAATGTCACTTCGCCGTCAGCGTACTTGATGTCGGATACGAGCGCGTTGCCCTCTGAACCTTCCACCTTAGATGCCCAAAGCCAGTCAACCTTTGCGATGTTGTTTACCGGTGTGTTGTCGACGTGTCTTGTGAGGAATGAGTATGTTCCTGCCATGTGGACCATGTATGAGTTTGCGTAACCTGTGCGGCTGAGGTTGTTGTTGTCGCCGCTTGTCGATGCCCACTCTACCGATCCGAGTGAAACGATTGCATTTCTTGTTACTGTAACGCCATCCACGTCAGTAGATGTAACCTGTCCGTTTGTATCGGTCATTGATACTGTGAAGCCCTCTGAATAGTCGTCGGCAGGGATTACGAAACGGAATGTAACTCCGTTTGTAACGTCCACGCCTGCAGCTCCACAGTCGATGCGTACTTCCTTAGATGCGTCAGCGTTGAGCGACATTCTGTATGTGTCTGTAGTCATGTCGACTACGCCGTTACCTGCGAGACGGGTGTTGCCCTTGCCTGCGAGTACGATCTCACGAAGGTTGTGAGGACCTGTAACCTCGAGTGTAGCGACACCTGCGAGGTACTGGAGCGCGATGGTCTCGTTGTCAGACTTTCCTACTGCAGGGTTGAGTACTGCAAGTGATGAGCCGTAGCTCTGGTCCTTTGCAAGCTTGATGCGCATCTGTGAGCCGCTCATTCCGTTTGCAGAACCGGATGATGTAGAAGCGTAGTATACGTCTGCTGCTGTCACAGGACCGAACTCTGCTGATGAGCCGTTCACTGATGTGAGCATTGCAGGTACGCCGTTTACATAAAGAGGGTATGCCTCGATCCACTCGTATGCTGAACCGTCTGCAGCAGCCTCTACCGATGCATTTACATATACAGGAGCCTCACCGTCCGGTGTGTACTCGATTTCTGCATCTGTCGATCCGCCGCGTACGATCTCGAGTGCCGAGATCTCCTTGCCGATCATTGCGCCGCCTTCAGCGTCGTACACTGTGCACATGAAACCTTCATATACGGCTGCAGGAAGAACGATTTCCACCTCGCATGGAAGTGCTATGCCCTTGCCGAGGTCCACTGTGATGACGTTAGATGCATCAGATGACATCTTTACAGATGGAGCGTTTGTGAAGTTGAGTGCTACTGTTCCGTTGCCGGCAATCTTGCCTACATTTGATGTGAGAGCGATCTTGGTGACTGTGCCTGAACCTGCGATAGAGAGGTTGAGACGGCCAAGGATGCTCTTGAACATAAGGTTTGGAGTTCCGTTTGATGCAACCATTGGCTCTGCCATTGAGATTGCAGGGCTCTGGAGTGCAGGGAGGTCCACTGTGAGGACGTTCTCTGCGATTGAGCCGTTGCCTGTGTCGTATGCTGCATAGTATGCGTCAGCCTTCGCTACGTTCTCGATGATGACAGAAGACTCACCGCCGTTTTCCACTACATACTTGCTTCCGTTGATGATTACCTCATCTCCGGTTTTCCATACGCGGCCGTTCTCAAGAGCGGCCAGAACTGAAACTTTTGCATCTTCAACAGGCTGCTTCTCCTGCTCACATGATGTGAGCGAGAAAATCATGCCCATTGCGGCAAATAAAACAAATCCAAATTTTCTCATTTTCTTGTTGTTTAAGACGTTTTGTTAATTAGGGGCGCAAATGTAACAAATATTTGTATAACTTTGCAGCCTTTATCGCAAAACTCTACGAACATGACATTTAAGAAGATGGACGCGGGTCAGAAGAACAATTATGTATCTCCCGCAATTGAAACACTGGATTTGCAGTGCGAGCAGGCCATAATGGCAAGCTCAGGTGGTTTCGGACTTCCTGGTGAGGATCCGGATGTAAACGACTTTGGTGATTTCTAAACCCTGGACGCTATGAAAAAGTTTTTTATTTCACTTTCGGCAGCCGTTGCAATGCTTGCAGGCTGCGCTCAGGAGGCAGATTACGCTCCTGCTGAGGAGACAGCCACTCTCCAAGTCGAGGTTTCACAGCCGGCTACAAAGACTTATACAGAGGGTGACAAGATCTTCTGGAATGAGACTGGCGAGCAGCTCAACATCATCTATTTTGCTGACGAATCTACAACACGTCGTCAGAACGCTACTCATTCTGATTACACTCTTGTAGACAACAAGATTACCTTTACAGCTGATTTTTCCATGACGGAAGGAGCAGAAAAGTATACTTTCGGAGCATTCTATCCATATGCTTACAAGTCTACTACTTCATCTGTTAGCCTTACTGTTCCACAGGAGCAGACACCTACAGCTACAAGCTACGACCCTAAGGCAGATATCCTCGTATCTGCACAGCCGGTTGTGACTGATGGCCTTCCTGACAAGATCTCTTTCCAGTTCTCACGTATGGTTGCGATTGTGAACATGAAGATTGCAGGTATCCCGGCTGGCGAGCTTATCGAGAAGGTGATCGTTTCATCATCTGCAAAGCCTGCAGGCGCCATGGAATTCAAGGTTCATCAGCCAAATACTGTAGAGAACGCCAAATGGTACAACAACTACGAGGACATCACTCTCAACATGGGTGGCAGAGTAGCTACAGGAAACGATGACGTATGGTTCATCACTGTTCCTACTGACCTCAGCGGCAAGGACCTTACCGTAAAGGTGTCGACTGACAAGAACGACTACGTCAAGACTATCGACCTCACAGGCAAGACTCTCAACTTCGAGCGTGCGAACATCGCGAGATTCACAGTGAAGGACCTCACTGTTGCAGAGAAGCCTAAGACTTTCAAACTTCTTACTGATGTTGCGGAGCTTAATGCGGGTGATAAGGTGGTAATTTCTACAAAGAGTGTTGCAACATCAAGCACAAAGCTTCTCTCAACTGCAGCATATGATGCAACGAAGATCGGTCTTGTGTCATCTGTCGTAATCAATGATGACATTGAAATCGAAGAGAATGCTATCCCTTCAGATGCTGCAATCTTTACACTCGAGGCAGGTGCAACAGCTGGTACATTCGCATTCAAGAATGAAACTGTCGGTTATCTTTCTGGTACATATGACTCAGAAAACTGGACAAGTGTCCTCGGTTACAGTTCAACCCTGGTAAACGGTGCGTCTTGGACTGTTGAGCTTTATGAAGAAGGTGCAAAGATGTCGTCGTCTTACGATGGTACAAGCGTACGATATTTGAACAACTACGATAACTATAAGTTCAATTATGGTGTCAGCCGTAGTGCTTCATACGACTACTATATTTTTTATATGGATGCAGAGGGTAGCGAGACTCCTGAGCAGCCAGTTGTAACCCCTCTCGCAACTCCAGTAGTTACTGCAACTGCAGAGGGCAACACCGTAACTGCATCTTGGACTGCAGTTGAAGGTGCAGCCGACTATACAGTTACTCTCGGCAGCGAGACTCAGACTGTATCTGCTACAACTGCAACATTCGCTGAACTTGAGTATGCTACTGAGTACACAGTTTCTGTCGTTGCAAATCCTGCTGACGCTACTGTAAATACAGCATCTGAGGCTGGTACTGCAACAGTTACAACTGAGGCTGATCCAAATGCTGGTGCTGTTCAGACTCTTACATTCTCTTTCCCAGAGGATTTCCCTGCAGGTGCAGCAAGTGGAAACAGCGTAGGAACAATTTACGATGGTGATATCGTTGTTTCATCTACCGGCTCATGGAGAACTGACATGACCGACGGTCGTGACTGCATCTATATTGGACGCACATCAGGTCATGAACTTCGTATTGCGGCTCAGAACGGCAAGGTGGTCACTAAGGTTATCCTTACATCATATCCGGGATATTATGTAGACCTCAAGTGCAAAGAGCATGATGGCTATAGCACAACAACATTTACAAATCAGACTGTGTGCGAATGGACAGGTGAGTGCAAGTCACGTCTTGTATATACACCTGCTGGAAACAGTCATTCAAACATCCAGTCAATCACGATCGAATATCGCTAATCAACGATGCATATGTGAAAAGATCCTGCTCATCGAGCAGGATCTTTTTATGTTCCTAACTGACTTATTCAAGATTTGACAGCCTTCGGATATGCTTGTTGGAATCTGGTTTTGCTATCATAGAGCAAGGCTTGATATGATTTCTATCAGCAACTGCAGATGATTCCCGATTAAATTTTTAAATTTGTAGGAAATCGCTTCGATAAATAGATGAATCCGAATTCATGAAAGGCGGAAGGCAGTGTACATGGTTTCTGCATGAACAAGATTGATCGATCGAAAGTAAGCAGCATAGGACTATGAAACTTTTTAAGGATGCATTGATTTATGACGGTACAGGTTCTGAGCCGTTCAAAGGTGATATTCTCGTTGAAAGGGACAGGATTGTCAGGGTAGAGGAGTCGATTCAGCCGGAAGAAGGCTGGGAGGTCATCAACCTTGAAGGACTTTCTATATCATCGGGATTCATGGATGCGCATTCCCACAATGATTGGTTTGCCATCAAGAAGGAACCTCTGAAGTATTTCGAGCCGTTTATTCGTCAGGGTATAACTTCCTTTGTATCAGGTAACTGTGGCCTGTCAGCTGTAGGCTTCGAGCCGCAGACTCAGAATGTCGATAAGGTCGGTGGAGGACTCTTCTCGTTTCAGGAAACCACCGGTGTGTATCCTTCAGTTTCGGAGTTCTTTTCAGCCATCGACGGCAATACTCCATGCAACATAGCCGTTCTTGCAGGCCATTGTACCGCTAGGGCGAGCGTCGCCGGATATGAGAACAGACCGTTGGATGAGGCCGAGCGAAAGAGGATGCTCGGTGTCATGGAGGATGCGTTGAAGGATGGTGCATGTGGCCTGTCGCTGGGCCTAATGTATGAACCCGGAATATATGCGGGCATCGATGAACTCAAGGAAGTTGCACGACTTTGCGAGAAGTACGACAGGCCTATGACGGTACATCCAAGGGCGTGTTCGGCTGTGTCGATGACATACCCGCTGCTCGGTCGTCCGCACCTGCTTCGAGCCTTGGATGAACTAGTCGAAATCGCCGACGGCACCCGAATGAAACTTCATTATTCCCATGCGATCTTTGTCGGACGACGTTCGTTTCGATGCAAGGATGAACTCGTGTCGATCCTCCATGGACTTAAGGAAAAGGGCATCGATATAGGCTTCGATATATACAGCGAACTGCTGGGAGTTTCTGTCATTACGGTCGTACTTCCGGCGTGGTATCAGGCTCTTACAGCAAAACAGAAACGTCATTGGTTCAATAAGTTGAAGCTAAGTGTCTTGATTGCTGCTACAATTGTCCTTCTTGGCTTCGGATGGGACGATATCCAGATTGCGTATATTGGCCCGGGATATGAGAAATATGAAGGTAAGTCTGTTGCGCAGATTGCCAAGGAGATGGGTAAGTCGTGTCTCGATGCATATCTTGACCTCTGCGAGATGAGCAATTTCAAGGGTAGGGTCAACATGGGACCATACAGCACTCCGGAGATTGTCAGTGAACTTTCGAAGGATGAGCGCTGTCTTTATATGACCGATGCATGGGTGGAGGATCACGGTGTCCAAAATCCAGCTATCTATGACTGTTTCCCTAAGTTCCTCAAGTTCTCCCTTTGCGGTACTGGAGATACCATGCCTAATACTATCCGCAAGATGACGGGAGGAGTTGCAGATAGGTTCTCGATCAAGGATAGGGGATACATCATGCCGGGTTACTATGCCGACCTCACCGTCTTTGATGAGGCGAAGCTGCGTGACGGTCAGCCGGATCAGGAGAAGTCGTTTGGCATCGAGAAAGTCTACATCAATGGTACAAATGTTCTTGACGGCGATATTCTCAACAAGGAAGCCCTCAAACATTCAGGTCGTGCAATGAGGGCTTGATGTGGATTAGATTTATTGCAAAGTTGATTACTGCATAAAGCTGCAGAAAAAGAGTATCTTTGCGCCATGGAATATCTGTCAAAAAAACGATATGATGAAATTGCGGCCGAGTTGAACCACCTTATTACCGTGGTTTACCCGCAGATCAGGGAAGATGTTGCAGAGACAAGCGCTCAGGGAGACCGAAGCGAGAATGCCGGATATCGTGAAGCTCGACGCAAACAGGCGAAGACAATCAGTCGTATCCGTTTCCTTCAGAAGGTCCTGGAGAACTCCCGCGTGATCGACCCGGATGCTCTTCCAAAAGACAGGGTATGTCTTCTGAGCAAGGTCGAATTCACTAACCTTGCGACAAATACTCGTATGAAATTCGAAATTGTCAGCCCCCATGAGATGAATCTGGAGGCTGGTAAGATCTCATTGAAATCGCCGATCGGTGCCGCCCTCATGGGCAAGAAGGTCGGAGATGTAGCGGAGGCTCATGTCCCGTCCGGAATTCTTCGCCTTCGTGTCGAGAGCATTACGCTCGATTGATGTATGATATGAGCTGATCGATTTCTGCATCAGTGGTGGTCCATCCGGTCACGAAACGTACGACGCTTTCGGTTTTGCCTCGTGGTCCCCACATCTCGAAACTTACATTCTCCTTCAACATATCCACTACGTCGTTCGGCAGTCTGAAGAACTGCTGATTAGTAGGGGAGTCAACCTCTACCGTATATCCGGCTTCAATGAATGCGTTTTTGAGGCGGACTGCCTTCTGGACTGTTCCACGGGCAATTTCATAGTACAATCCATCGGTAAAAAGTGTCTCGAACTGTACGCCAAGCAATCGTCCCTTGGCCATCAGGGCTCCATGCTGCTTGATAAGCGGCACAGGGTGCTTCAGCAGTTCAGGATCGGTGATCACGACAGCCTCTCCGAAAAGTGCTCCGATCTTTGTTCCGCCGATATAGAATACATCGCTCAATCTCGCTATGTCGGCAAGGGAAACATCATTGCCTTCAGCAACAAGACCATAGCCAAGGCGGGCTCCGTCGATGAAAAGAGGAATTCCAGCGTCATGACATGCCTCGCTCAGATCCTCCAGTTCCTTCAATGAATATAAGGTGCCGTATTCTGTCGGGAAAGATATGTACAGCATGCCAGGTGCGACCATATGCTCATATGTGTCGTCGCTGTAGAAGTTGCTGATGAAGTTTCGTACATCTTCCGCCTTCACCTTACCGGCATACGACGGTAGAGTGAGCACCTTATGACCCGTGGCCTCGATGGCTCCGGACTCATGAACATTTATGTGTCCGCTCTCCGCTGCGAGAACTCCCTCGTGGCGTTCCAGCACTCCGTCGATTACGGTTGAGTTGGTCTGGGTGCCCCCCACAAGAAAATACACCCTGGCGTCCGGAGCAGAGCAAGCCTGCTTCACAAGTTCCTTAGCTCTGAGGGTATATTGGTCGCAGCCATATCCTACAGTCTGTTCTGCATTAGTCTGCATAAGCCTCTCCATCACCTTCGGATGGGCTCCTGCCATGTAGTCTGTGTCGAAGTATATCATATCGGTTTGTACTATATGCTTTCTGCAAATGCCTTGAATACCGGTACTTGATCCTCGCTGAAGACGACGTGGCGGTTGCCGATCAATTTCTCCTTTTCTGTCATGCAGTCCAAGTTATGACAGGATTTCATCAGACACGCAGATTTGTTTTCGTGAAGGTATTGTTTTTATCCCGTTTATACAAATCTTGTATTATTTTCCCCTTCCTTATTGCATATTGGAATATTGTTCCTATATTTGCATTAAATTAGAATAATTCAAAATAAGAACAATAATTTAAAATTAGAAGATATGGAAAAGGAACTCGTACTTAAGACTATGCGTGAGGCAGGAAAGCCTATCGCTGCAGGTGAGGTTGCAACACTTTCAGGACTTGACAGAAAGGTGGTCGACAAGGTTTTTGCTGAACTCAAGAAGACAGGGGAGATCGTTTCACCGGTCAGGTGCAAATGGACTCCTGCTGAGTAGGCGGTTCTTTAGAACCTCCAGCTGACGCCTGTCATGAATCCCACATAGGCGTTGCCAAGTCCACATTCAAAATACCAGGATACCTTCTTTCCTACTGCTATACCTACCGGTATCAACTGGAAAGCAAGGTATCTGTTGTTTTCGGCAGTGGACATGTTTATTCCCGCACCGATTCCTAAGGAAACATAATAACGGAATACTGAATCCGGGTCAGTTGTTCCTGTTACCATCGGTATTACGGAGACGGCATGCAGACGGTCAATGCCGGTGACCGGAACTCCCTCATCCGTAAAGGACTTTGTTTCGCACCATGCATTCCTGTAATTCAATCTGGCTCCCACGCTGAGCCACTTCATTATGCTATAGTTGAAGTCCGCCGCAAATATACCTATTGTCTTCCTTGGACCATATGTTGTCTGCTCCACCGGATCTTCTCCCATACGATATATGAGATCCATCAAATCCCCAGGAAACCAGCCCAATCGAGCATCGTACTCATACTCCTGTGCATTGACTGATCCGCTGGCAATGAGCGTGGTTATTATGATTGTCAGAAGTTTTTTCATGGTGCTAAAATTCACATTCCATATTTCTCTTCCCTTTATCCGCGAAAATTAATTCCCGCCTTCCTGCCGGTGTCATGAGACCACGGTCTTCAAGATCCATGCATCGGTCTATGTTGAGTTTGGTCCAATGGCTGTTCTTTCTTCGCGGAGAGAGTCTCTGCGCGAGCCTTCCATCAGGAAGTTTCTTCAGTGTGCTGTCAATCCATCCGAAGCAAAGCGCCTCTTCCACAACGTCGATGTAAGGAAGTATGCCTGGCGGTGGAATCTTGCTTCTGCTCATGACTACCCAGCACTCCTTCTCCTTGGAGTGATTCTCCTGCAGCCATGCTCTGAGCTGCGAACGGTCTGAATATTCTAATAGTGTGGTTATTTCCATGGTGCTATTTCCTCTTGAACAGCCTTCACCATCTCACTTTCTGAGTGTGTACTTTTCATTGATGCAAATCTAATGAATTTTGTCTAATTAGGATTTGTTTGAATAAATGGGAAGGGTACACCCTCGCAACTACAGAACCTTTTGAGATCATCGAGAAGTATGCGAACGCCAGAAACTTTCAGAAATGATACGATAAAGCATATCTCATCAGTACTTGCAATCTCTCGGCGAATCTCCTCGCCCAAAGATAAAGCGCTGCTACCTCCGGTAAAAAGGTTGCTAACACAGAAACCGGATATAGGACGAATAGTCTGCGTATTGCTTTGATTTTGCAATGCCGACTGTTGCTGAGTCATCACCTCTGCAAGCAAATCCGCTGGCTTTACAATCTGCTTATCATCGATCAATCCAGCATCAATCATAATACGTTTATAAGATTTACTCTATCCTGCTGTTCCTAGGTATCTTCAAGTTTTTGACGTATTGCATTAGCAAGATATAGCCAACATCTGCGGTGATTCAGCACCATCTATCTGTTGCTGTACACATACCAATCCAGACAGCTCTGTCTTGTGCATTTCGCGCTCAGTCTCTTGATTAATAGTGTGTTCGTATATTCCTGGTTTAAGCATAAAGTACAAAATCAATGGGACTATTACAGTCTCAGTTCTTCTAATTTTATCATTCTTTCGTCATTGTTGCCAAGAGCAGGAAATACATTCAAACTCATCGTAAGGTATAATATATTTCGCCCTTTGGTTGACATTGGAAATTTTTCAGTGTCCGAAAAATCTATAAACTGTAACTTTTCTATATATGGTACAAAGGTGTTACTATTAAATGTGTCGATCTTGTTGCGTTTTAGAATTTCAACTAACAAATTAAGCAGAGCTTCATATCCGACTGTCGATTGTAATACATTGTTTGGTTTTGCTAATCCATCGTATTCCCAATATCTTGATAGATAATGACGAATAGTATTAAAATAGTAGAACAAACAATCAGATATCATATAATCATTATTGTTCGCATAGAACAGTCTAAACGGTAAAAACTTTTTCACTCTTTGTGTTCTCAAGTCTTTTCTGCTTCTATATTTGTCATTTTCAGATTCTCTTAAAGATTCACTGATTAAGGCAACAATACTTTTAATCATTGTCGCTTGTGAAAGAGGAGGACTTATATGCTTATCGTAATCTCCACCGTACAATTTTATTCTTTTATAGAATGGCGATTTTGGATGACCATTTAGAGCCAATACTACTTCTAGTGCCGTTTTGTATGGTGTGTCATTTGATGATAAACCGAATAGACTATATACTAAATCTTGTGAAACTCTTTTTTGTGTCCTATTAATAGTTGAGAATATCATCGCCTGATACTCTAAACTCTTGTCAATAAAATATGAAACTGCCAACTCAATATTTAACAAATCATTAAGACGTTGTTGAGCAGACGCATCGCCACCTACCTTGTTAATTTCCTTTTCTAGACGTTCGATAGCAATTTCAATACCTCTAATTCGATGCTGACCATCTATAATGGTTACATAGATGTCTGTGTCATCCTGTCCTCTTTTTGCTAAGTTTACTTGTTCATACACAATATCTGAAAATACAACCTCAATAATACCATCGTTAGTATGAGATTGAGATTCAATTATAGACATCGGAACTCCTAAAACAACATTGGTTGGGAATGTTGCTTGTGCATCATTGATCAGAAAATCAGCAATTTTTTCTACGCGAGTTTTGTCAACTTTTCTTTGAACATGTTGATTATAGATTGGTTTCTCATTTTCATCAAATCCTATAATTACACGTTCAGTATATTTTGTATAACTTAAAATTTCTTTTATTTTGGCCTTACCAATAATGAAATCTTGGCCGTTCTGGCTAACAATAAAGCCTTTAATTTTTACCCCATTTTTCACCATGTTTGTCAGCACTGTTTTTAATTTCTAAATAATATTCATTGTCTTTTAAAGACTTGTTTTTTGAATTGGCTATTACCCAAAATGCCCATGATAAAATGGTGCTTAGGATTGCAACGAGCATATTGCCATCAAAAAATGTAAAACATATTAATATAATATTCAATATAGAAAGAGATAGAGTTATTATTGAATGACTAATAATATGTTTTGCTCTAGGAATAATTA
>JAEIGA010005988.1_pt1 | contig 18505 bp, 14 predicted proteins | sample 9270691 | NCBI WGS metagenome assembly JAEIGA01 (sample SAMN17057246, study PRJNA624740) | gut metagenome | biome: biome; isolation source: fecal sample | host: Bos grunniens | place: China: Xizang | collected 2019
AATTCACACTCAAGTAATGCACACTAAACAAACAGGCGCACTTCGCCCAAGCATAGATGTTAGAACTATACAACAGAATGAGGTAAATAACAAGTTAAAAAGACAATCTGCACAAAAAATAAATTTGACAATCACGTGTCTGCAATATTACACGATTTGAACCGCATAGCTATATTTATATATCAGTTCGAAAAATGTATAATATTAAGGTTTATTATAATACGAAATTCAACTTGGAGGAACACCAATGTCAGGTCATTCAAAATGGAGTAATATCCGCAGAAAGAAAGAAGCGTCCGACGCAGCAAAGGGCGCCGTATTCACAAAATTTGCCAAAGAGATAGCAGTAGCAGTCAAGGCAGGCGGTCCTGACCCCAACAGTAATTCCAGGCTGAAAGTAGTCGTTTCGAAGGCTAAGGCTGCAAATATGCCCAACGACAATATCAACCGTGCCATAAAAAAGGCTGCAGAAGCCGGCGAAGGCGACGATTATGAGGAGATCACATACGAGGGCTATGGTCCGGCAGGCGTTGCCATCATGGTCAAGACACTTACCAACAACCGTAACCGTACGGCAGCTGATCTCAGACATATTTTCGATAAGAACGGCGGAAATCTCGGCGTAGACGGTTCCGTTTCTTTCCTTTTCAACGAGAAGGGCACTATCCTCATCTCCAAAGAGGAATACGAGGACGAGGATCAGGTAATGGGCGATGCTTTGGATTGCGGAGCTGCCGATTTTGACAGCGACGATGAATTCTACATCATCTCCACTTCCACATCCGACTACTACGATGTCAGAGACGCTCTCGAAGCAAAGAATTATGTCATCGCAGACTCAACACTCGGACCTGTTGCCATGACAACAGCCGAAGTTACAGATCCCGATGCCATTGCCCAACTCGAGAAGATGCTCGATATGATGGATGAGAACGAGGATATCCAGGAAGTGTTCCATAACTGGAACGGCTAAAGGACATTAAGTTTTGGACAACCGTGACGAGATAAAACAGGAACAGAGTGTAAATAAGAGCGCTCCTGTGGCGCGTAAAACTCTACTGTCTGAATTTCGGGGAACGCTTAAGCGTTTTGACAGGTCCGGCACTTCACCGCTGAATCAGAATTCTGATTTTTCATCCCAGAGTATTGAGCGCAGCATTGAGCTAGTCCTTTCAAATGAGCAGTTAACACGTGATGTTTTATCAAACATTGCAGTTATTGCTTTTGTCGGTCCGTCAGGAACCGGTAAGAGCACACGTGCCATAAAGGTTGCAAGAGATAACAATATCCATTACATCATCGATGACGGTCTTCTGATCAACGGAAGCCGTATCGTTGCCGGCACTTCTGCCAAAAAGGCTCCTACGAAGATGGAGTCTGTAAGGCAGGCCATCTTTGTCGATCCGACAAGATCTTCGGTTATGCGCCGTGCACTGGTTGAATCCATGCCTCGTGCACTAATGATCCTCGGCACATCCGATTCAATGCTGGATAAGATTTGTACCAATCTCTGGCTCAATAAGCCTTCGATGCTTATCAGGATTGAAGACGTCTCGACCGAAGAAGAGAGACGTTTGGCGCGCAATACCAGAATGAATGAAGGTATGCATACCATCCCCGTCCCGAGCATGGAAATCAAACACGAGTTCTCCGGCTACTTCTCTGATCCTTTCAGCAAACTCAGACAGAGATTTGACCGTGAGCGCGGTGTCGCACCTCTTGCTCCCGATTCAGACAGAACGGTCGTAAGACCTACCTTCTCTTCATTAGGTTCTTATTCAATATCAGACGAAGCAATTCTTGACCTCGTTAAGATAGTGCTTAAGGATGTCCCCGGTTTTGCGGAAGTCATATCATTTAAAACAGAAAAACAGACATTCGGCGTAATGATCAGCCTTGATCTGGCTCTCTACTATGGTTACGATGCGCAAAAAGTGCTTGAGAAAGCCCAGCAGCGTGTCGGAAGCGCAGTTGAGGAATTTACTTCAATCACCATGAACAGCGTAAATGTAAGAGCCAGCCGTCTTATACATATGTCCAGGAACACAGATTCGGAGGGTGCCTGATGGAAAAGATTTACATGATCCCCGTTAACGATGCTTACAACGAGTCATGCGGCTGTCCCGTATGCAGACTTCGTGACAAAGCAGAAAATAATTATCTCGAATACTATCTGGGTCCTTCCCTTATGGAACCTGATACAAGAAAGATAACCAACAAGACCGGCTTCTGCCCTGTTCACATGGGTAAACTGAATCAGGCTGTTACCAACCGTTTGGGACTTGGTCTCGTCATGCATACGCATCTTAAGGATTTTCATGAAGAACTCGATCCTAAGCTCAAGGCATCAATTCCTGCCAAAGCAGGTCTGCTTAAAGGAAGGAATTCAGATTATAAGCAGAAGCTTAACTCGGTTGCTGACCTGATCGAAAAGAGGATCAACACATGTCCGATCTGCGACAATCTCAACGAGGCAATGGGACATTATATCGAAGTTATCTGCTGGATGTTCTCTCATGATCAGGATTTCAAAGGTAAATTCCTGAATTCAGAGTTCCATTGCCTTCCGCATACGGCAATGCTTCTAAGACAGGCTGCCAAGCTCTCGCAAAATGAGGCATCAGACTTTGTTGATGCTCTTTATAACAACAACGCTAAAACTTTTGAAGCACTGATATCGGATGTCGAGTATTTCACACTTAAATTCGATTACAGGAACACAGACAAGCCCTGGGGTACCAGTAAAGACTCGATCCAGCGTTCTATGCGCTTCTTGTCTTCTGACGGGAGGGATTTTGATGTACAACAATCCAAAAAGCAATCTTGAGATTTCAGAGAATGTCATTCAGGAATACTCTGACAATACTGTTCTGGAAGTATTACAGCAAAAAGAGGATGATGATAATTCCTCAAAGTATATCCTGATAAAACATGATTATTATTCCAGCGATTCAGACCACGGAAGAGAATTGCTCAGATCTTTTTTCAAGGCAATAAACAATTCGCGCTTTAACAATCTGATTATCTATCTTGTTGACAAAGGAACTCTTCTTCTTGATAAGAACAATCCATTATATGACGCTTTTTGCAATCTCATCACCAGATCTGAAATGATAATTGCAGATAAAGAGAGTTTGGATTTTTACGGCGTTGAGCCTGATCCTGATTCCGGTATCGTAAAGCAGTCTGCAGACTCCATCGCAGAAGATATCCTTTTGATACCCGGTATTCTTATTCTCGAATAACCAAATATATATTTGACAAAAAAATAAGGCTTCTTTCGAAGCCTTATTTATTGTTTGATTTTATTCGGATCATCCGCCTACACCAGTACCATAGTAGTACGTAATATTAGCTACCTTATACTTGGTCTTAGCCGGTCTTTCATCGGGGAGTTCATTAGACTCAGCGGGAGCGGGGCAGTAAGGCATGAGGTATGCATCAGCCGTTCCGTTTGTAATTCTTCTTCCTTCAAGTCTTCCATATATAGCACATTGTGCACCATTGGAAGCTGAATAGAATCCGGAAGCATCGTTAGCTCCGTCATAAAGTCCGACATATGCCTCGACAATATTATCATTACCAAATGTTACCGTATTATTCTTTACGCCGTAAATATAGATGTTCGGTCTGACATTTCCATCATAGTAACTTGAATAACTTGAATTTGAACCGTCAGCCTGTTCCCATTCAACATTTTCATAGCCACGGGCCTTGTCCTGAATATATTCACCAATCGCAGTCGCACTCTTCTTACCTCTGTCAAGAGAAATGAAACCGGCAGAGCATAACGAATTAGGAGTTTGATATTGTGAATCTCCGGACAATACTAAATGTGCGCCATCTTCAAGTATACAAATAATTGAAGATGTATCAGATACGTTATACAAGGCAAAAACACAGCAATTTAAATTGTATGTTCCAGCACCAAAATAAAGTAATGTTGTGCCTTTTTTGCCATCAACAGCAAATACATACGGCGTTACATCATTGTTAGTGCTCATCGTAGTACCGGCTGTAAAATAATATGCACCACCTTTATTAAGGTCGATAATTCTGTCGTCATCATCATCGTAAGTAGACAAACTGCCTACATTGAATGTCCTATCGGGATCAATAACTTTAGATCCGCCCTGAGTAATCTTGAGATATTCAGGATATGTCGCTGTCAAAGGGAATTTAATGATCTCTGTGCCGGCAGGAATCTCATCTCCTGCAGGATAATACGTGCCATTCGTATCTGTACCGTAATTATCATATGCGAAGGTTGTAGCTGCTGAAAGCGTCATCTTTTCACCTTGATAATTGACCTTGTTAAGTACCTGTGTAGTTGTATCTGTAGGGAAAGCATTTGCAGCAGAAGCATAGTCATACTGCTTGTAGACCTGCATATAGGAATTAGCAGCACTCGGTAATGAACTGCCTGCGTTTGTAACATCGTAAGAAATACTTACATCTTTTTCTACCGGCCAGTACTCTTTACCACCATAAGTAGCTTCAACATCCCCGGTTACGCCGACAAAATAACACGTACGGCCTGTCGCTGTTATCGTATCTTGGATCTTATGATTTTGGTCTTGATTTACATCTAAGTCCGCATCCTGAACAGTTCTTCCATCAAAATAGAAATTTACATTAGCACCAAAACAGTCGCCCCATCCGGCATCATACTCGAACTTAAATGCCGCATCATTATGAGTCTTTCCGATAAAATAGAAATCACCATTATAGCTGCAACCACTACTGTATGTGCTCATATATGCGCTGTCGAGGAATACCATATCACCATGGAAGGTATTGCCACCACCCCATTTAGCAACCGAACCGGGAGCATATACGATTGTTGAATAAACTACGTTAGATGATGCCTGCTCATAGCCGGATCCTCTCAAAAGGATTGTATTATCCGTGATACCCTGTGCTCTCTTAGCAGGAGATGTCATTCCGACACCTTCTGTAAAACGGAGCTGCTCCGCACCTACATCTCCGGCGATATCAATCTGATTCTTAAAACGGCCACTCGAACTGGGCTGTGAATCGTCTATATGAAGCTCGATTCTAACATTTGAGACCTGATCACCTATTGTGGTAGTGAAATCACAATAAACAATATCATGATCATGTTCATCTAAATAAATATTTAATTTAGTACAGTTATCTTCTTCTTCTGACATGCCGGGAACGCCTTCGATGATCATCTTCATCTCACCGTCAGCTTTAGTAGGTGACTCGGAGAGGAATCCGTCCATCTGCTTATCGGTAATTTCCTGTGTCTCAAGTGCCTCTAAGAAAACCTCAGCTGCAGAGGTAACAGTAAGACGAGCCTGGCTGCTCAAAGAATTCTCATAGAGACGATTTCTTGTAGCTTTCGTAAGCAACATAGCACTGGAAATAAAGATCATGGCGAGTGCCAAAATGACTACAACCATGATAAGAATAGCGCCTTGCTTTCTCTTCTTAGCTTTACCTAATCTTTTAATCATAAGAAGCACCTTCCTTTGTATGGTACTGATTTTACTTATTTAATAGCGGGGATAGAATACCCCGCACAGTTTTTCTTTTTAGTTATGCCTATTTTATGTCATCTCAATTCAAATTTCAACAGAAAATTCGAACTTTGCTAACTTTTTTTACATAGTTTGTTAACATTTCGTTTACAAATTACGTTACATTTTCTTCAGTCTCAGTCTTTTCGGAGGGTTTGCCCTTCTCTCCATACTTATCAAACTCCTCTTTTTTAGAGGCAACAAGCCAGTAATCATTCTGAGTGGCAAAGCGCATTACGGATGCCGCATAGTAATTTCCCGCCTTGTTTTTCTTAACTCTGGTCCTTGAGAAAAGTTCACCGTGCTCCCTGCATTCAAGCAGAGCATACTGCGATTTGCGGATCCTGAAAGAAGGAATCTTAACTGACAGTTTCTTTCCGCACAGAGGACAATTCTTCATAAATGAGGAAGATGTCGCAAATGCACTGGTTCCGTCAAGGCATTCAGGACCTACAAAACTGAAATCGGAAGGCACATCCGGATCTATCGATGAACTCGATATGGCGGATATTACCTCTGAAGGCTTGTTATGTTTAAATATTTCTTCAAAAACAGCACCTGTATAGTGAGCATCAGCCGTGGCACTGTGAAAGATCTCGTTCTTGTCGATGTTATAGAAATCAACGGCTGCTTCAACACTGCGCTGTGTTCCCTGAAGTCCTGCAAATAAAGAGAAGATCGGCTGGAGGTCAAGGAAAAACATATCGAGCTTTGAATCCATGCCGAAGAATTCGAGATTCATCTTCAGCATTGAGGGATCTGAACTTCCCCACCCCACCAGGATCGCATCGCCGCAGAAAGATCTGAATTCGGAATAAGCGTCCTTAAAAGGAATGCCGTTCAAAAGATCGGCATTTTTCTTGTGGGTTACTTTTTTTACATGATAATGAAGCTTTGTATACTTGACCGGCGCTATGTCAGTTGAGAAAGAATCCTTATAAATAAGCTCGCCGTTGTCATAGACATACTTGAATGCGCCTATCTCGATTATCTCACCGGTAAGTTTGCTGACTTCAAAAGGATATTCCTTGCCCGGCATCGGCTGATTCCATTCCATATCGAAAACTACAAATTCCGTGCCGTCTGTTATTTTCCTGCTAAGCATTGTTGTCGGTCCCTTCACCGGTTACTTTCTTCTTTTCATTATACATACGGGTAACCGGAATTGCGATAAGGCAGGCTGCCGCAAAGACGCTCACGAGGATTCCCGGAACAATTCCGGAATCTTTACGCTCAACGGAAACCTCCATAATGTCATTGTTGCAGACAAAAGTAGCCGCAAGCTTTCCGCCGTACTCGAAAGTATCACAGGTTATGCTGTCGACCCTGATCTTTGTATCGTCATAAGCATAAGGCAGAACAATGGTGCATGTTCCGTCCATGCCGGACACGTCTATCATGAATCTTGAGCCGCTGACTGTGCCGGACAAAGCCTCGAAGGATTCAAAAGCTGATTCATTAAGCTTATAAAGCGAGATCCTGCAGGCATCATCACCATCGGAATCTATCGTGAATTCGGCGGTAACTTCTCCGGAAGTCTGAGCGATCTCAGTTAAGAACGGTCCGGTAAATGCTATTGCGGAATCACCGTTTTCCGTGGTAAGTTTTACAGCCGCACCGTTAACCGCATTGCAGTATATGAACAGTCTTTCGTCTGAAGATACTTCGAACGGGGTGAAAGTAATGACATTGCTGCCTTCTCTGAGCAGATATGTATTAAGTCCCTCCTGTCTTAATTCCTTCTTGTCGGAAGGCTTTAAGAAGATCTCGTCAAAGAGTTTCGTGCCTGCAACTCTGAGAGAAGCGTAATTCAAATCTTCAACGGCCGAATCTCCTGCAATGAAATCGCTGAGGTCATCGGGGATTATCTGGTATTTGTCTCCGCCGTTTATGGCAGGAAGATCAAAATCGGCGTCATAGATGATCCTCTCGGATGAAGCGCTTCCGTAGCTTGCACTGAAATACTCCTCAACAGCCTTTTTCTGAAGTGTATTGTTAAAGAACATAAATGCCGTGTTAACTCCGACAAAGAAGAAAGTCAGGAAAAGAACCGCGTATTTGGCCTTTCTTGAGAACTTATCCTTTGCGAGAGCGTATACGATGCATGCTTCGGCAACCATTCCGATAAATGTTGAGATAACGATCGGGCTTGCAAAAGTCGTTCCTGCTGTGGAATTACCGGACATTACCAGGAAGAATAAAGGAATGAGTCCTGAGGCGATAAATCCGCCGCGTTCAAGGCTCTTAACATTTCGAAGGCCGACGGCTGCCATAAAGAAGATGATGATCTCAAGGCAGATGTGCTTCGAGGAATTTAGAAGCGCGGACGGTCCGAAAACACTTACCATCTCGTTCATAAATGAGGAACTGCACAAAATATGGACTACGGCTGCGATCAGTGATGAGGCAACCTTAAGCCTTACGGGGATCCTCTCGTTAAGAGCAAAAGCCATGACGGCAACCAAAGTCAGCAATCCGACATAGAACAGCGGAGCATTATTCTGATATATGCTTCCGGAACGGAGAAGGAATGTTCCTCTGATGAGTTCGAAAACAGTATAGTTTACCTTTGCATTCTTGAAGCTGTCTGCCACATTGATGTTAAATTCCATCGAAAGCAGGCCGGGTACGGAAAAAGCCGCAGACAGAATAAGACCTGTTACTAATCCGCCCAAAAGCTTCAGCCAGGAAGTAAAAGCCATCTTGAAAGTGCTGTAAAGGCTTATGCACATAAGAAGGGACATGAGGATCATGAAAGGGATTCCCGTGATAAGTCCGTAACCGCCGGAAACAGCTATGCCGAATGATGAGAGACATACGAGGATGAATGATTTCCATGTTCTCTTCTGAAGATAAGAATCAGAGCAGGACAAGGCAACCGGTATCATCAGCGCCATGTTCATGAGAGAAGAGAACTGTGCGGTCAATACGATCTGAGAAGAGAACGTATACATTACCGCAAGAAGTGCCGATGAGAGCCTTGAAAGCCTTATATGCTCTGACATGAAGTAATACATGGCAGAACAGCAAAGACCGAATCTTATAAAGTAGCCGATAAAAAGAATGGTTCTGGCAGCCTTCGGGATCAAAAGTGCCAGATAGAAAAACAGATCAAGATGAACGAATGTCAGAAGTCTCCAGAGGTCCGCATATGCTTTTCCCGATCTGATCAGCTCTACATCCTCAACTGCAATGTCGATGCCGCGGACTATGTTGCCGCTCATCTCGCCGCTGCGCATGGATAGTCCTTCGGGAAGTATCTTGCCGGGTTCTGTTATAAGACCGATGTTATAAGCGATAACAGCAATGATCGCCGATGCAATAAAACAGAAGACCACGCCGTCATATGTTTTCAGTTTTCCGGCTGCCTTAATCATTTTCAGCCTCCGGTTCATCCGCATCATCAGAAGGTGCGCTTTCCTTATCCTGTTCCGCAGATTCCTCTTCAGAAGGTTTCTCTTCAACAGATTCTTCCTCCGCGGGAGCATCCTCTGCTTCAGCATTATCTGTCGCTTCGGATTCAGAAGTGTCTTCCGTTTTTTCAGCCTGTCCGATCACTTCGGAAACAGGGATCTCTTCGATCTCAGGTCCTTCAGTCTCAGGAACTGTAGCCGCAGCAACTGCAGCTTCAGCCTTTCCTTTTTTGACCTTGCCTGCAACTGCGGGAATTATGAAGAGTAAAGCAATGAGGAATACGGAGACCGCACTGATCATGGCGCCTTCCTTGAATCCTGCCGGAGTGTATTTAAGCGAAATGTCATGGCTTCCCTTTTCGAGCTTTATGCCCATAAGAGCATCCTGGATGGATACTACCTCAACAGGATTGCCGTCAACTTCGGCAGACCAGCCTTCAGCATAAGGAACAGACAGGAACATGAGGCCGTCTTCCTTAACTTCGATATGTCCGGAAATGGAGGTTGAATCGTAAGATGTTACCTCAAGCTGCTCATCGCTGAATGTCTGTAACATCTGTGCATAGCCTGCCTGGTCAAGCTGATATCCGTATACGAAGAGAGAAGCTCCCGGATTCTCGCTGTACTTAACGTTGAGTTCGATCGGCGAACCCTCGTAGACTCCGAGGCAGATTATCTGATAGCTTCTGATCTCAAACTTCAGTGTTTTGCCGTTGTTTGTTATGGTGACATTTCCGCCTTTTCGGGCATTTACATAGACATAAACATCAGAACCGATGTCGGCTTCCTCAACCGTAAGATTAAATGAATAACCTTCGCTCGGAGTGCTTCCCGCAGTGCTGTAAGACAGAACTTCATTGTGCTTTTCGTTCGTAGTAAGGCCGCTTGCTTTACCGGGCGTAAGCATTACGGGCTTATAGACGTCCGGTGCGCCCATGCTGTTGAGCCATTCGTTTGTCTTATCGAAAGCATCAAGGTTCTTATCGTAGTCAGGAGCATAATCGATTACTGCGGTATCGGTCATGAAACCTACGCTCAAAGCATCGGGATTTGCCCAGGAAGTGATAATTCCATCCTTGTACTCCTGCTCAAACAGAGCCGGAACACCCTGATTCTTGTCAGTCTCGATCAGGTTCCTGACGCCGAGAACGGTAGCGGTAACACGTGTGAGGCCGGCATTTCTGAGTCCGTTGATGCCGTTGTTATGGAAACCATAGTTTCTCATGTATTTGACGAAGCTCTCTCTTGTCGTGGAAGAGAAAATGGAAAGACCCTTAACGTCATAAAGGGACTGAAGATCACATACATTGTTCGGATAGAGCTCGGAACGCTCGAAGTTCATGTGGCCTTCGGTTCCCTCGACTTCTTCCGCATAAGCAGAGACTTCCTTCCAGTTCTTGCCGTAAGCCGTATAGCCGGTAAAGCCTTCGTGATAAGCGACAAGGCCGATCGTCGTGAGCGATGCTGCAAACATTTCCAGCATCATCGTAACCGTGAGAAGAGTCTCGCAGAAAAATTCGCTCTTGCCGGATCTGATATTGCTTACAGTATGGAGTGCAGCGCCCTGGACTATAAGGAAAAGCAGTGTCGAGCCGATCTGGATGTAGCCTTCGTTGCCTGTTCCGAATTTCTCAAAAAGGATGAGGAATGCTGCAGAGCTCAATACTGCGCCGGTGATATATTTCGAGCCGAGGCTCCTGATGCGTCTTATAGTGAGGAATCCGATAAAGACGAGCAAAAAGCTCATGAGGAAAGATTCTCTGTAAGGGATCTGGTTAGGGAAATGGAATCCGTGCCAGATGAAGTTAAGCGTACGGTTGGTAAAGCTTAAGTACAGGATGCCCAAAAGCGAACCTAATACTATCTTGTGCTTGAGCTTGATACCCGTTCTTGACGGGAGAAGGAAGAACAAAGGCAGCAAAAGCGCAATAACGAGGCCGCTGTAAACATTGGCCATACCGTCTCTGATGTTGGGGTTTGCCGATACCATAAGTCTTCCGAAGAAATCGAAAAGATTATTCTGAAGAGCATAGTCCATCTTCAGTTCGTCGCCTGTGGCAGAGCAGTTCCTGAGGATCAGATATGTCGGAACTGACAGAGCAGCCGAGGTGCCTGCAGCAATAAAGCTGGATAAGGCAAAACGGACTGCGCTTCCGGCAAAAGTCTTAAAGCAGAGCCTTCCCGGATCTCCCTTGGGCTTCTCGCGGGAATAAAGGCAGATATAGTAAGCCGGTGCGAAGAGCACAAGGAAAAGGCAGATGAAGTATCCGGAATAGTAGTTGCTGATGATTGCTATAGCAAGGGTTACCGCATAGAGGCCGCACTTCTTGTCGAGAAGGACTTTTCGAAGGCCGAGCATTATCAGCGGGAGAAGCACGACGGCGTCGCACCACATTATGTTCCAGAAAAAAGATATGAACCATCCGCAAAGAGCATAGGATGAGCTGAATACAACGGTAATGTTATCTATTCTCTTGTTGTCATTCGCCGAGAGGAACAGCACCATGAAAATGGATGAAAGACCGGCACGGAGACAAGTAACGGACTCGATAAAGACAGGCATTGTCTTCGCATCAAAGAACAAAGCAAGGAAATTAAGAGGGCTTGCCGCATAATTGGCATAGGCAGCATAGTATTCCTGGCCGAGGCCGTCATTCCAGGTGTAAAACAGGGAATCTCCGGACAGGACCTTATTTCTGAATGCTACAAGGAAAGGACAATATTGGTGATAAAGGTCGACAGTAAGCATCGTCCTGTCACCGAACGGGTAACACCCGGTTACCGCAAAAGCTGCAAGTACTGTAAGTGTCGGGAACAAAAATGCCAGCAGGAATTGGGGCCAATATTCCTTCAGCACGCCTAAAGTGCCACGCTTTTCTTTCAGTATTGGACTATTTTTTCCCACATAATACCCCTGGTATTTATTATTCTTAGATTACAAACGTGTTAATAATAGCATACTTTACCCAAGTTGTTTCTTCTTTTATGGTAAAGTGTCCTTAACCTGTAACTTATTAAAAGGGGAAAATTAATGAAGGGTAAAAACAACAAAAATAGAAATGACGATAAAAAGGCCCGTAAGCCGGTGGTTAACGAGCAAGCGTTAAATACAGAGGTTCTTGCTTCTCCTGAAAGCAATCCGACAAATGATTTCATGACTTCACCCGTGGAAGAGCCCAAAAAGAGCGTTACACTGAACGATCTTGCTGAGATCGATCCCGAACTTCTCACAGGTAAGCCTGCTGACACCGCAGTGATTCCGGATCTTCCCTCCCTTCCCGGAGGCAAAGATGACAAGAAGGACGAGCCCAAGGAAAAGGAAATTCCCACGGAGATCAACCTGGACAGAAATGAGGATGCACTTGAGCACGGCAAGCACAGAAGAAATGCCGGTATCCTCTTTGTCCTTTTCGGACTCCTGCTTGTAGCAGGAATCGCAGTTCTCTCTTTTGCTCTCGATACGGGCATGGACGAATCGTTCAAGAGCCCTCTTACGATCAACGGAAGAGACATTTCCAGCGGCGAATTCAGCTTTATGTATCACTATGAGCTTTTGAATGAAGGCGTCGACCTTTTCGCTGCCGACACGGAGAAGATGCTCTCCTCCCCTTATCTTGATGACGAGAGATTCTCAACTTACAGAGATTACTTCAGATATGTAACAGCCCAGGACCTTCAGAAGATCGAGATCCTCTACGACGATGCCACGGCGCAGGGATACGTTATCGAGAAGGCTCACTACGACAGAGCCAATGCGTACATCAACTGGCTCAAGGGCAAGGCTGACGAACTCGGCGTTCCGCTCGACACATACATCAAGGGTGTATTCGGAAGCCAGGTCGACGAGCAGATCATCATCAACACACTTGCAAAGAAGTACTTCACCGAAGACTATGCGACAGGCGAGAAGCTCATCCAGCTCTCAGCATCCGACGAACAGGCCGAGAGAGCATATAGCCAGTCAAGAAGCATCTACGACCTCGTAAGCTACAAGATCTTAAGAATCACTTACGAGCAGAGAGAACAGGCATTCATCGATACTGCAAATCTCCATGCCGAGAAGATCATCGCTGCCATGAACGGCGATCCTTCAAAGTTCGAGTCATGTGCGGCTAAATACTTCTCCGGAGTTGCAGCAAACACACTCTCACAGCCTGACTCCACTCTTATCGCCAACTGCCGTTACGAGGATGTCACTCACGTTGATTTCAGAAAGTGGCTCTTCGATGAGACAAGAACCGTCGGTGATGCAACGATAATCCCTGACGAGGACGGTTTCCCGATCATTCTCGTATTCGTATCAAGAGACCGTATGTCAGAGCATCTGCGCAACTGCTACATCATAACTGCAAACCAGCAGCTCAATGACGACATGCAGCCCGATATTGCCGCAACACAGGCATTGGGCCAGGAGATTTATGACTATCTGGACGATGCTGACAGCTGCAATGAGATCGAAAACCTTTATAACGACTATATTCTTGCGGGTGAACTGTCCGTGGTTCACGACAGCCAGATCTATCAGGCTAAATATTCAGGTAAACTTGCCGAATGGATATTCTCGCCGGACAGAAAGCTCGGCGACAAGACCATGATCGAAAACAACGGAACATTCTACATAGTGTTCTTCGTATCAGAATCATCTAACTCGGAATGGTATGACAGAGTAAACAGCTTCCTTAGAATGAACAACTATCAGCAGTTCATTACAAGCAAAGCCGACGAATACCTCTGGGAATTCCACGAAGACGGATTGGCTCAGATAAAGGACGTGCCGTAAGGTAAAGGAGTTTCTCCTTTATCCTATGGCAGACATTGAAAGCTGCTGAACCAGTACAACAACGATCGCGAAAACAAATGTCAGGATCATAGCTCCGATCAATATCCAGGCTAAAACCTTGGTGCCGATTTTCTTTGTGTTTCCGCTCATATAATTATCATCCTTAAGTAATATTGCGCTTAATCAGGGAAGTCTGCACTGTCTGCTATCGTAAGGGACAGTGTGACTTCTTTGCCGTCACGTTCGACTACGACCTCTATCGTATCGCCGACCTTATATGAATCGCGCACCTTAATAATATCACCGGTCTCTTTTATTTCAACACCGCCCATGGATACGAGCTTGTCTCCGAGCATAATGCCGGCCACATAGGCGGGACCGTCCTTGACCATCTCTTCGATATAAACTCCTCCGACAGCGCCGTAATAAGCCTCATTCGGAACATATCTTACGGATATTCCGAGATACGGGCGGTCGACTACCTTTCCGTAGTTAATGATATCTTCGATTATCTTCTTTACTGAATTTACCGGAATTGCAAAGCCTACATTATCCGATGTGGAAGTAACTATCTTTGAATTTGTGATGCCGACGACTTCACCGTAGGAATTGATGAGCGGTCCGCCGCTGCTTCCGGGATTGACCGATGCATCTGTCTGGATTACCTCAACTCTGTATCCGTTTCTGGTGATCTCTCTTGAAGTTGCAGAGATAACGCCTACAGTAACAGAGTCATCTAAAGTGCCCAATGCATTGCCGATAACTACAGCAAGCTCTCCTGCCTGAAGCAGATCGGAATCGCCTAATGTGACACAGGGCAGCTTTTTGTCGGTATCGACCTTAAGCACCGCAATATCGGTCTGGGCATCACTGCCTACTATCTCGGCTCTTACCGGGTGTTCGTCGCCGGGCAGGACAACGGTAACATAATATGTGCTTACCGCTTCATCAGCCAGGACCACAACATGCCTGTTGGTTACGATATATCCGTCATCGGTGATAATGAATCCGGAACCTGATCCCAGAAGCTTCTCAAGATCGTTGTCGACACCGATAACGCTGAGAGATACCGTGGCAGGACTTACCTTCTCTGCTATTTCAACAGTAGTCATCCTGGTCTTGCCGGCTGCCGGAACATATGCGGCGTCTTCCAGGGAAAACCACGGTTCAGGGCGTTCCTGGGAAGATGTTGCTGCGGTCTCTTCAGTTGAAGCGGTTTCGCTCGACGAAGATCTTGAGCCTGCTATTCTTGTATAGGAAAGTATTCCTTCACGTCCGCTGTTGAGATTAAAGATATAAATGGACTGGAAGCCTGAGAAAAGGACGCACGCCAAAAGGATTACCGATAATACGAAGATTATCATGCGGTATGTCTTCTCCTTTTGACTTTGGGAATTATATTCCTGTCTGTCTATATTGTCTCTATTCTCGTTTTCCATGAATTATTCTCCCCTGTCCGCCTCACATATTTTGGGCGATTTTATTCCAAATCGCAAGTCAGGAAACGGAAACCTTATCTCCCGTCATAAGAAGATTTTCCGGATCTTCAAGAACCAGTGCTCCGCCCGAAATATCAAGACAAAGCCTTTTAAGCTCATTTTCACTTTCCACCGGAACAATGATGTCAAAAGCAACATCCTGGCCGTATTCGACGTTTTCGAGCGTCCAGCCGGACTGATTTGCTTTTCTCGATAAGTTCTCGAAAACGGGATAGGAGCAGTTCTGTCTCCACTTGAGCGCCGGGATCAGCGTAACGGGTACACCTGCTTCAAGCGCTTCCCTGCCGCTGTCGGTATAAGCCCTTTTAAGTCCGCCTTTTCCGAGAAGCGTGCCTCCGAAATATCTAGTGACACAGATAAGAGAGTCCGTAAAACCATTGGACGTCAGGAGTTCAAGCAAAGGCTGGCCCGCAGTTCCCTGAGGCTCGCCGTCATCGCTTGATTTCTGTCTTGAAACTTCACCGCCCAAAACCCATGCATAACAAAGATGCCTTGCATCCGGATACTTCTTGCGCTCTTCGGCAAGATAGTTGTTTGCTTCTTCGGGTGATGTTATGTGAAAGCTCTTTCCGATAAAGACCGACTTCTTAACTTCGATCTTTGAGTCACCGGATTTGCTGAGAGTTACGTTAGGGTTCAATCCTTTAAGCTCTCCCTGTACTTCTGGTAAGCCATCATGAGGAGAGATTTATCCTGGCTGTAAGTAATATCATTAAGGGCAACGGCAACACCTACAAACTTGCAGTTCACGGTGCCGGTAGCGGGATCAGCAGAGCATGCGTCGGTTTCCGCCTTCATTACAAACCAGGATATGTTGTTATGAACAGGCTTTCTTCTTGATATCGAATAGTACTCGTAATTTGTCTTGCCGCAGGGAGCAATAACCTTTGCATCAACACCGGTCTCGATCTTTACGCGTGTCTTGGCAAAATCGGACAGGCTCAGGTCACTGTCTGTCTTAACAGCACCCTTAGGAAAACCCCATTCCTCTTTATCATTGCAGACAAGGAGAACCTTATCCCCTGTAAACACTATTCCGCCTGCACAATTACGAACGATCATTTCCAACCCTTTGAATGTCAAATATTTATAATCAGATTTTATCACAGGTTGGTACCGTTAGCACACTTGTACCTTTCTCAATTGTTCTTTTGCGGACAGGTCTGTATAATTGTCCTATGCTTAATAATAATAATTTAAATACCAATAATACTAATGACGAGATACTGAAGCTCAAAAAGATCATTACGATCCTTTTATCCGTTTCTGCTCTCCTTGCGGTTATTCTTATCACATTAGGCATAACCAAGATCATTAACTATGCGAGAAAGGCCAATACATCAGACAGCACGCCGGTCTTCGCAACATTGGTATCCACGGAAGCAACATTTACAGAACCTACCGTTTACCACACAGAGCAGCTGGAGGCTACTCCTCTTGCAGACTCTTACTGGCGTCCCCTTCCCGAACTTCCTGAAGACCAGGTAAAGGTGCCTGAGCATTTCGAGGTTAAGGGCTTATATATAGGTTCAGGTTCCGCTCTCGACAAAGCGATCGAGCTCTGCAACAACAGCGAACTCAACACGATAGTCATAGACCTTAAGAACGAGTATGGTCTTCCCTATATGTCAAAAGTCCCCACAGCCAATGAGATCGGCTATGTCTGGGATGCTTACGACATCGATGCAGTCGTCGAAAAGTGCCACGCCAACAACATAAGGGTCATCGGAAGAATCGTATCCTTCAACGACCAGGTTGCTGCCCAGCACTTCCCCGAAAGAGCCATCCAGGATGCTGACGGCAACGTAGTCCAGTTCAGCAACGAAGGCAACAAGCCCTTCTTGAGCCCTTACTGCGTCGAAAACTGGGATTACCTCATTGAGATCGGCATCGAAGCCGCAGAACACGGTGTCGACGAGATCCAGTTCGACTACGTACGATTCCCTGCAGGAGCCACAAAGAATAAGGTTAAGCCCTATTTCGGTGAAGAGGGCCAGTATCCAGAAAAGTCCGAAGCGGTAAACAGATTCCTTCAGGAAGCAAGGATCAGGATCCAGGATACATACGGTGTTCCCGTATCGGCAGATATCTTCGGTATCGTATTAACATCTGTAAACGATGCAAAGATAATCGGCCAGGACTTTGAAACACTGGGAATGACCGGCATCGATTCCTGCTGCCCGATGGTCTACCCTTCCCACTATGCTCTTGGCACAATGCTCGGCGGCCACGTTTTCGATTACCCGGACAAGCAGCCTTACCTTATGGTTTACAGCGTGCTCCACGAGTGCCAATCGATCTACAAACAGCCCGGCTTCACTGCTGTAAGACCTTATCTTCAGGCGTTTACGGCTTCCTACATCGGTAAGGGCAACTACATCGAATACGGCTACAGGGAGATCAACTCACAGATCAAGGCGATCCACGATCTCGGAATACAGGAATACATACTCTGGGATCCTTCGTGCAGATATCCTTCAGGCTCATACGACGGCGATATGTCAGTAGAGACAGATTGAAACTGAAGGCTTCTAAGAATAAAATATTGAGGTTAATTAATTAAGAGGTGACAACATGCTTGACATTAAATTCTTACGCACCAATCCGGACATCGTAAAACAGAACATCAAGAACAAGTTCCAGGACGAGAAGCTTCCTCTGGTAGACAAGGTCATTGAACTTGATAAGGAATACCGCGAGAGCAAGACCCGCGCAGAAGCTTTAAGAGCTAACCGCAACAAGGTCAGCAAGCAGATCGGCGCTCTCATGGGCCAGGGCAAGAAGGAAGAAGCTGAAGAGGTTAAGAAGCAGGTCACAGATATGGCTGAAGAGCTTGAAGCTCTCACAGTCAAGGAGACTGAACTCGAAGAAGAGATCAGAAAGATCATGCTCGTTATCCCCAACATCATCGACGCTTCCGTTCCGATCGGTAAGGACGATTCAGAGAACGTTGAGATCGAGAAGTTCGGCGAGCCTTTCGTTCCCGAATTCGAAGTTCCCTATCACGTTGATATCATGGAAAAGCTTGACGGCATCGAGCTCGACCAGGCAAGAGAAACATCAGGAAACGGCTTCTATTACCTCAAGGGCGATATCGCAAGACTTCACTCCGCATGCCTTTCCTATGCACGCGACTTCATGATCGACCGCGGATTCACATACTACATTCCGCCTTACATGATCAGATCTTCCGTTGTTACGGGCGTTATGAGCTTTGCAGAGATGGAGAACATGATGTATAAGATCGAGGGCGAGGACCTCTACCTC
>JAEIGA010005989.1_pt1 | contig 18504 bp, 20 predicted proteins | sample 9270691 | NCBI WGS metagenome assembly JAEIGA01 (sample SAMN17057246, study PRJNA624740) | gut metagenome | biome: biome; isolation source: fecal sample | host: Bos grunniens | place: China: Xizang | collected 2019
AAATCAACAGAATAAAGATACAAAAGTTAATTTTGTGCCAAGTAGATATGAAAAGATTATGAATCATTGGATGGAAATTACATATGATTGGTGTATTTCACGTCAGTTATGGTGGGGACATAGAATTCCAGCATGGTATAAAGGTGAAGAAGTAAAAGTTCAAATTGATTCACCAGGAGAAGGTTGGACACAAGACCCAGACGTACTTGATACATGGTTCTCATCAGCATTATGGCCATTCTCAACATTAGGTTGGCCAGAAAAAACAGAACTTCTTGATAGATATTATCCAAACGATGTATTAGTTACTGGATATGACATTATTCCATTCTGGGTAAATAGAATGACTTTCCAAGGTTTAGAATTTACTGATAAACGTCCATTTAAAGATTGTTTAATCCACGGATTAATTCGTGATAAAGAAGGACGCAAAATGTCTAAGTCACTTGGTAATGGAGTAGACCCAATGGATGTAATTGAAAACTACGGTTGTGATGCATTAAGATATTTCTTAACAACAAACTCAGCTCCAGGTATGGACTTACGTTATGATGAAGATAAAGTTAAATCATCATGGAACTTCATTAATAAATTATGGAATGCATCACGTTTCGTATTAATGAACATTGAAGACTTAAAGACAAGAACTATCAACAAAGATGAATTAACACTATATGACAAATGGATTCTTACAAAGAAAAATGAGCTTATTAAGTCAACAATTAAAAATATGGATAAATATGATTTCCATAATGTAGGAGCAGAACTATACAGTTTTATTTGGGAAGACTTCTGTGACTGGTATATTGAACTTACAAAATCACAAATGACTGAAACAACTAAAACTATTCTTTTAGACACATTAACAGATATCTTAAAATTGTTACATCCATTTATGCCATATGTAACAGAAGAAATTTATGGTATGCTACCAATCAAAGATAGTGAATCAATTATGATTGCGCCATATCCAACATACAATAAAAAAGATGTATACAAAGAAGAATCAGAAAAATTAGAAAAAGTACTAGAAGATATAGTTGCTATACGTAACTTAAAAGCGACAAATAAAATTACAAAAACAGCGCTAGTTAGTTTAGAAAGTAGTGAAGAATTAAGTAACATTTATAAATCACAATTAAAAATAACAGAAGAAATTCTAACTACATCTGCACCAGAAAATATGATTAGTACTAACTATAAATCTGCAAATGTTAATATCACATACTACACAGAACAAGAAGCTGTTGATACAAAAGCCATTGAAGAAGAAATTAAAAAACTAGAAGCCTCAATTGCTAGACGTAAAGGTTTATTATCAAATGAAAATTATGTAAATAAAGCACCAGCTAACATCGTAGAGATGGATAGAAAAAAACTTGCAGAAGAAGAAGAAAAACTTGCAAATTTAAAAGCTAATTAAAAAATAAAGAACAAGTAAAATCCTTGTTCTTTTTTGTTGAATACTAATAGACACGAAAACATAAATGTATTATACTTAAAGAGAATAAAGAATAAGGAGGTCACCATGCCAAACGCAAACAAACAAATTAAAATATCAAGTATATTATATTTAGTAAGTGCTTTGTTAGTAGTACCATTTGTACCAGTTCTGGGTTCAGTATTATTAATACTAGGAATTGTTCTACTAGCTAACAGTTTTTTATCTATAGAAGAACTAAGAAAAAACAAAGTGTCACTAATCATAATAATTGTGCTATCTTTCATCTTGAATATTCCTGCAGCTATATTTTTATTAATTGCAGTAGATGAAATAAGTAACTTTAAATTAGAAAAGAGCAATGCTCCACCAGCAACATCAGAAAGCAAAAGAATAGACATGTTATTAAAATTAGGATTAGCAATGGTCTTAGTATCTGGAATTCTATTTGCAACAACAACATGGGAAATTATATCTAACCTAGTAAAAGTAATAGCTCTTATAGGAATGGGTGCAGCATTCTTAGGATTATCAAAATTCTCAGAAACAACATTAAAAATCCCAAGTACTACAAAAGCTTACTATATATTAGGATTATCTTTCTTCTTACTAACTTGGGTAGGAATTGGATATTTTGGAATTATATCTCCATGGTTTAGTTACATGGGAGAAGGAAGCAACTTAGTATTCTTCATAACAGCAGTACTAATTGCAGTATGTCTATACTTAATTAACCACAAATTCAAAGAAAAAGAATATTTATATATGGGACATATGACAATGTATGTTGCTCTATATCATCTATTTGCATCATTTGGACTAGACTTACTTGGTTCAACAATGATTCTTTGTGCATTATCAATAATAATGAACTTACTACCAAATAATCGCTACACATCATCTATTAAAGATGTAAATGCAACAGCTAGTTATTTATATAGTATAGTTGTATTAACGCAATGCTTTGAAGCAAATAAATATATTGTACTAATTGCCTGTATAATAAACTTAGTAAATACATTATTCCTTGGATTTAAGAACAAAACATCATTAAATCAAGTACTAACAATGATACTAAGTTACCTATTATTAACAATAGCAATATTAAAACTTTCGCTATTCTCAAACAACGCAATTTTATTGTATGCAGTTATTACAATGTTCTCATTACTAATAAAATATCAAAAATTTGACCAAAACAAACCACTTGTAATAACAAGTCAAATAGTGTATAACATCATTTCATTAATAATTTTAATAGCATTAAGTGCAACATCTACAGTAAAGGCATTAATTATTTCACCGATATATCTGTTAATAAATATTATTAATAGCCTAGATTTATACCAAACAAGAGAACAAACAGACTTAAGAATTCAACCAATTGCAATATTTGCATTCTTTGGATGTTTAATGGCAGTTATCAACGAACATTTAGTATGGGTAAGTGGAATTTTATTCTTTTCACTAACAGCCGCAACATACACTGCAATATATCATTTTTCTCATAATAAAGAAGTTAAAGACTATTATTTTGTATTTACTATTATTGCCGTTATATTAACTTTCTTAATTAACCTAGAAGCAACAGAAATTGTAACAGCAATAATAAACACATTATTAGTTTCTTATTTATTCTTTACAAGAAAAAAAGAAGACACATCAAGAATAGTTTTATATATTGCTATAATTTTAAATATTTTATGTGCATCTAGTACATTACTATACTATGGTGTTTCAGATTTAATTTCAAATATAATTTGTTTAGCAATATTTATTATATTAACACTAATTATAAAAACACCTAAATTAAAAACAATAAACTATATTTCAGTTGCGATTCCACTATATAACTTAGTTTATATGATTGATATGGCAGCAAACTTAAAACAAGTAGTTACTAATATTTTCTGGTTATACATTTTATTCTTAATCTTAAAATTCTTTATTAAGAACAAAAATGCTAAAGACTGGATTGCAACAATTGGTATTATTCTAATAATGTGGCCATTAATTTTTGAATCTGACATATTAATTGGAATATATATTGGAGCACTATCTATAATGCTTATCTTCATTACATTTAATAAAGAGCACTATAAAAAACTATTCTATACAGGAATAGTAATCACAATTGTAAATGTTGTTGTACAACTATGGGAATTCTGGTCTAAAGTACCAGTATACCTATATCTATTATTAGTAGGTATAGCCTTAATTGGATTTGTTACATACAAAGAACTACATAAAAAGAATCACCCAGAAAAGCATCAAGGAAAGCCAGTTCCAATTGAACAACCTATACCAATGAATAATATGATAATGAACCAACAACCAGCAAACAACCATTATGTACAAAATAAACAACCAGAAGACAGATTCCAAATTGTAGATGATAATCCAATGGATGAGCAACTACAAAAAGATACTACTAGAGAGATAGTTAAATTCTGTCCTGCATGCGGAAAGAAAAATAATGGTGGAAAATTCTGTGGTGGATGTGGCCGAAACTTACAAAGATAAAAGAATTTAGTTTTCTAAATTCTTTTTTTGTGCCTAAAAAGCGACAAAAAACAATAAGTGAACTTGTTATGCTAGTTACGGTGATTATATGAAAAAAGTAATAATAACAAGCGCGGTTCTAATTAGTATTGGAATAATAATAGGACTAAAAATACCAGCAGCACAAGCAACATTAGAGCAAGTGTTTCAAACAGGAAATACATATTATTTTATCCAAGAAAATGTATACACAAGTAAAGAAGTAATGGAAGAAAATACAAAGACATTATCTCCAAAGATTATAGAAGAAGAAAATGGTAAATATTATGTTTATATAGGTATAACAAGTGATATTCATAATGCAAAAAAAATAAAACAGATTTATGAACAGAAAGGGTATAACATTTATATAAAAGAAAGAAATCTCTCTAATGAAGAATTTCATACAAATCTTACCCAATTCGATTTACTATTAAAAAATACTACAAGTGCAAAAGAAATACTCACAATAGTTGAAGTAATACTCGCAAATTATGAAGAAATAATCAAAATATCATAACAAAACAAACTCATTTTACGAATAATATAAATGAGGTGTAAAAAATGTATAAAATAAAAGAAATTCCACTAACTGAACGTCCAAGAGAAAGACTAAAACATTATGGCTCAGAAAGTTTAAGCGATAGTGAGTTATTATCCATAATTTTAAAAACTGGAACAAAAGATAAAAATGTTTTGGAACTAGCATTCGATGTCTTAAAAAAATATCCATTATCTGAAATAACAAATGCAACCTTACCGAGTTTAATAAAAATAAACGGAATAGGAGAGGTCAAGGCTCTTGAAATATTAACTGTACTTGAATTAGGAAAAAGAATCTATAAAAAAGAAAAGAAGAATTTACAAAGTCTATCAAATTCAATGGATATCTATCTAGCAACAAGATATTTATTTTCTAACCAGAATCAAGAGCTCCTATATGCACTTTATTTTAATACAAAACAAGAACTACTTAATATAAAATTATTATTTAAAGGAACAGTAAACGAAAGTGTTGTTCATCCACGTGAACTATTTAAAGAAGCATACAACTTAAGCGCATCATATATAATATGTCTTCATAACCATCCATCAAATGATACAACCCCATCTAACGCCGATATAACTTTCACAGATAACATAATTAAAACAGGACTCATACATGGAATAAAAGTAGTAGACCATATCATTGTAGGAGAAAATAACTACTACAGTTTTTATGAACGAAAAAAGACCTATATCAAGGAGGAAATATGTTAAAAAATAAAACAAAAATAATTGGATTAACCTTACTAATCATAATATTATTTTATTCATTAAGAAGAAACTCTAATCTAACAATAATTGAAACAAATATTAAAGACCTACTAGCATCAACAATTTCATTTCACAAAAAACAATCCCCAGACCAAACCAAAAGTTATCTCCTTCAAAAACATATAAATCAGTCTTTGAATGAAGAGATAAAAGAATTAAAAGACCTCTTAAACTTAAACCGTACACAAACAGAATTTATCTACGAAAACGCAACCGTTATTTCAAGAAATAATATATCATGGTTAAACACATTGACAATAGATAAAGGAACACAAAATGGAATAACAAAAGACATGGCAGTAATTACAACAAACGGACTAATAGGAAAAATATCCAAAACAACTAAAAATACGAGTGAGGTAAAATTATTAACTGCAAGCGACATTTCAAATAAAATAAGTATAATGATAAAAGTAGGGAACGAAGAACATTATGCTATTCTTGGTGGTTATGACCACAAAACCAATTTACTAGAAATAAGCGCAGTAGATAAAAATATTAATGTAGAAAAAAATACAATTGTCACAACAAGTGGACTGGGAAAAATGCCACAAGGAATATACATAGGAGAAGTAGAAAAAACAAAACTAGATAATTTTGAACTTAGTCAAACATTATATGTAAAAACAAAACAGAACTTTAATTCAATTAATTACGTAAGTATTCTAAAGGAGAATAACTAATGTTACTTATATTAATATCTGTAATACTAGATGGTATTTTATCTATACTAATACCATTAAATAGCATGTTTAGACCAAAGCTCACAATTACAGCAATTTATTTTCTATATTCTAAATATAAAAAGAATAAAACTTCTTATTTTATACTTTTAATTATTACTGGTATAGTATACGACTTGCTATATACAAATATATTATTGCTTCATCCTATAATATTTTATTTATTAGGTAATTTCGTAAAATATATAAAAGATAATTATAATAAAACTCCAACAATTATTGGCCTTGTTTTAACAATAATATTTTATGAAACATTAATTTTTATTTTAATGAGTATATTCCGAATTACAAAAACAAATATTATAAGTTTACTTATTATAATAGGAAACTCTTTATTATTAAACGTTCTATATTTAAAAACTATGCAATACATCAAAAAAATTAAACATAATTAAAAAAATGAGGCATATCATTTACCAAAAAGGAGAATAGTATGCAACAAAAACATCTAGAAAAGAAACTAGTTCTTAAAAAGAATATAAAAATATTTATTAGTAAAACATTGATATCTATTATAATCTTTCTAATTGGAATGATACTTATAAAATCCTCAAACCAAACACGAACTATTATCAAACAAAACATATTCGAACAAAGTATAAAATTTACAAAGTATAAAAAAATATATGATAAATATTTAGGAAACATTCTATCAATAGATAAAATGGTCTATGAAGAAAAACCAGTATTTAATGAAAAAATAGCATATAAAGAAATACATGAATATAAAGATGGAGTAGCTCTAACAGTTGAAAAAAATTATATGGTTCCATGCATAAAAAATGGTATTGTAGTATATATAGGAACTAAAGAAGAATATGGTCAAACCATAGTAATTGAGCAAGAGAATGGTATTGACGTATTTTACTCAAACATTGAAACCGCGGGAATAAAATTATATGATTACATTCAAGAAGGGGATTACGTAGGGCAAGTAAAAACAAATCAACTATATTTAATATTTAAACAAAATGGAAAGGTATTAAATTATAAAGACCATCTCTAAATATATTTCAATTAATCCTCTTTTATATTTATTCATGTTCTTATCAGTAGTTACCGGATCATTTATACAATTTATAATAATTTCTGTACTAATTATTTTTCACGAATTAGGACACTTTTTAATTGCAAAAATATTAAACATAGAAGTGGATAAAATTTATTTTTATCCACTAGGGGGCATCTCAAAATTTAATCTACAATATAATGAAAAGTTTATTAAAGAACTATTAATAATAATATCTGGTCCAATAGCCCAGCATTTAACTAGCATATTACTAGTTTTCTTAATGCCAAAGTATACACAATTAATACAAAATTATCACGTAGGAATATTAATGTTTAATTTGTTACCAATAGTACCACTAGATGGTGGCAAACTACTAACATTATTTCTTACAAAGATTTTCCCATTTAAAAGGAGTATACAATTGTCTATAAAATTAGCCTATGCCACACTAATAATTTTACTAATGATTAATATAAACACGTTAAAATTAAATAGTATCTTATTACTTATATTTTTATTTGTTAAAATAAAAAAGGAGAGTACTAAAACACCATACATATACGAAAAGTTTCTTCTTGAAAGATATTTAAATGATTACAAATTTAAAAAAATAAAGTTAATAAGTAATTCAGGCAACTTTTATAAACATAAACGTCATATAATAAAAGAAAATGGTTTGTATTTCCTAGAAAATGAATATCTTAAAAAAAAGTATAAAAAAAATAAAAAAAACGTTGACAACACAAATTCACTGTGCTAAAATCTAATTACTGACTGCGATTTAAGCTGTTAGTTATGGGGCATTAGCTCAGCTGGGAGAGCGCCACGTTTGCACCGTGGAGGTCAGCGGTTCGATCCCGCTATGCTCCACCATATTGAAATTAACCTTGAGAAATCAAGGTTTTTATTTTGCCAAAATCTCAATGTTGTTCTAAACTTTATATTCTGCTATAATTTGAATATAAAGTGAGGATTAAAATATGAAGACATATGCATGCGTACTATCTACAAATAATTACTTGATGGGAGTACTTGTTTTAAATGAAAATCTTAAAAGATTTAATTCTAAATATGACTTAATCTGTTTGATAAATGAAAACATAACAGAAGAGTCAAAACAAACTCTAGAAAAATATCAAATAAAATATAAAGAATTCAAATCAGTAAAATACAATGTTGACTTTGAATGTGCTTGGAATTATACCTTTGACAAATTTAATGTTTTCTTATTAGAAGAATATGAAAAAGTTGTCTGTTTAGATTTAGATCTATTAATCTTAGAAAATCTAGATTTCTTATTTGATTACGAGACACCTGCAATGGTAATTGATAATCCAACATACACAGACCGATATAATTCAGGAGTAATGGTTATAACACCTAATAAAGATACATTTAATTCTTTAAATGAGCTAAAAGATGAAGAAAGTAAAAAGAATAAGGTACTTGGTGATCAAGATGTTCTAAATGACTATTATCTAGCTAATGGAACAATTCATAGAATTCCAGATGAATATAATGTATTAAGAAGAATTACAAATGAAATCGTTTCATACTATAATCCACTTACAGAAGAAGTAGAAAAAAGATATAAAGTAGTAGAACATGCAATCAACGATGAGCCTGCAGTAATACACTATATAGCGGAGAATAAACCATTCTCAATCGATATGCAATTCGCCGAAGTATATAGTGATTTATATTTCGATTTGCTGGATACAATAAATGAGCAATAATAAAACTCGAGGAAAACAATTTCTGTCGAGTTTTTATTTTTTGTAAATTTACAAGTTAAAGAAAAAATAAATATTTTGAATTTAACTATTCATGATATACTACAAATAGAAGAATAATAAAATAGGAGTGAGAGTGTGTCAGGATTATTATTAATACTAGCAGTAATGCCAGTAATTGTTATTTGTACTTACATATATTCAAAAGATAGAAATAAAGAACCTTGGCCTTTATTAATAAAGTTATTTATATTAGGGGTTGTATCATGCTTCTTAGTTCTATTTTTATCAGATATAGTATTTAAAATATTTCCATTTATGAACAAAGATACATCATTTATGAACTTCTTCGAAGTTATGGCTTATTCGTTTATTGGAGTAGCCTTAATAGAAGAGTTTTGTAAGTTTATCATGGCATTTGCCGGTTCGTATTTTAATAAGGCTTACGATGAAGTATATGACGGAATAGTTTATGCGGTTTATGTTTCCTTAGGTTTTGCCTGTTTTGAAAATATTCTCTATGTATTTGCTAATCAAAGTATTGCTGTTGGTATATCAAGAGGAATTTTATCAGTTCCAGGGCATGCCTGCGATGCGGTATTTATGGGATATTATTTATCTCTAGCAAAAGTATATGCATCACAAGGAAGAAAAGATTTAGAAAAAAGAAATATTGTCCTAAGTGTAGTTGTTCCAACTATTTTACACGGAATTTATGATTTCTGTTTATTTGTAAATATTGATGCAATTTTACTAGTGTTCTTTGTATTTGTAATTGCATTATATGTTTTCTCAATTAAGAAAATAAAATTACTAGCAGCACAATGTAAAGCATCTCCAAGACCAGTTGTATATAACAATATGCAACCACAATATCAAGGAGTATATCAACAACAACCAATGCCGCAATATCAACAACAACCTAATGGGTATGTTCAACAACCTCAACCAATGACGCAAACATCTGGTGGATATGTAACACCAGAAGTACAACAACCACAAAATCATTTCTGTCCAGAATGTGGTGCAGCAGTAAATGCGCCATTCTGTCCAAATTGTGGCAAGAAACAGGGATAACCTGTTTTTTTATTTATATAAAGTTTTTTTCTTTTCTAATGAAATGCAAATAATCAGTGCATAAATTATTATGTAAGAAACTAAACTTGAACCACCATAAGAAATAAAGGGTAAGGTAATTCCCATAATTGGAAACAATCCAATTGTCATTCCAATGTTCTGAATCTGCTGAAACATAAGCATTCCCAAAAATCCAGCCAGGACATAAGTTCCAACAGACTGAGAACTTTTCTTTATGAGTTTCAAAATAAATAAATCAAAATATAAAAATAAAGATAATATACAAAACACTCCGACAAACCCAAAATTTGAAGCATATACAGCAAAAATAAAGTCAGTAGATGACTCAGGAAAATATATAGGTGTATTATTAAAACCATGTCCAAACCAAGAAGAAGACCCAATAGCAGCTAATGCATTTTCTAATTGTAAACCAACACCATCACTCCACATAAAAATTCTTTCAATTCTATAGTACAAAGAAGTACCAAATATACTAACAAACAATTCCTCATCATAAAAATATAAACCTCCACAAATACCAACTATAACAAAAAGAAAAAGTAGGGCAAATAAAAACCATCTCCATCTAATTCCAGCAAAAAACATCATAGTAAGAAAAATAATTAAATAAATTAAGACGGCTCCGGTATCAGGTTGTAAAAAGGTAAGTACAGAAGGAATTATAACTATAAACAAACATCTAAGAAGAAACTTTAATTCATTTTTTAAAGAATTGTCGCTATCACATCTATATTTATAAATTTCATTCGCTAGGACTAAAACTAAAATAATTTTCATAAATTCACTCGGTTGAAAACTACCAATTCCAGGAATTATAAACCAACATTTACTATTATTAATTGGTTCTCCAAAAATTAGCAGCAAACCTAAAAGTAACACAAAAACAACATATAATGTGGAAGAAATATGATATACATAATTTATTCCTAATTTTATAATTCCAATTAAAATAAAAATGCCAGCAAAGTACCAAATAAATTGCTTAATGGCTAAAGAACCTAATTCACTAGAAGTATAAATAGAAGCACAGTATATACTTACGATGCTAAAAACACAAAACCAACTTAGCATAATAGAATAATTAAAAAGAATAAATTTTTTCATCTTATCACCTACATATAGTATGGTAATTAGTTTATTTTATATAACAAATACATAAAATGTATAAAGGAGAATAATATGAAAAAATTGCCAAGTATTTATCAAAATAATTTAACAAAAGAAATTTTTAATAACAAGAAAAAATGTTATTGTGAAAAGAAAAGTGAGGAACCGCCAATTGATAACATCATAAATGAGGTTTTTTCGACGCTTGGTTATCCCTATAACATAGAACTAGAAATTAAAACAAAAGACAAAATTTATAATACAAGTTTAATTGCCAAAACAAAAACAAGCATTATAACAATAGATAATGATACAATTCCGATATCAGAAATTATAGCTATAAAAAAGAAAAAGAACTAAGATAGTTCTTTTTTAGCATAAATCAACAAAAATATCAGGTAAACATTTTATTGCGCCAACGCAGCCAAGGTCGATAGTGAAAAAATCTGAAGTTGAAACATATTGGTTAACATCGTTTACTGCTAAAACTCTACATGTACAGCAGCACTCGTCAATTGCTTCAATTCTAAATACGCTAGATTCACCAGTTGTACCATTTAATGTATATGGAAAACTCCAGTTATTTCCTGTAGCGCAATTAAAAAGCATTATTGGTCTAGTGTTGTAACAAATAGGAGTACAAATAGGCCCTAAATAAGGTTTATCACAACCTGCGTAATTTTCATTATCATAATCTTGTTTTTGAAGCATTAATATTTTTCTAAGAATTTCTTGAAGGCATCCGCAGTTTTTATTTGTATCATCACACATGTTTATCCCTCCTTTCATAAGCTGACATTTGTATCTATAATACACTTTACAGCGCAGATACATTTAAGGTTTACAGTTATATATTGACCAGTTGCAATAAAATTATCTCCATCTCTTCTTAAAACCATTAATGTACAACAATCATCATTTACACTGCAAACTCTAAAATATTCAGAAAAGCTTTCTACATCATATTGCCCAAGCAGCAAAGTACCATCTTTTGTATATAGAGTAATAACCCTTGTATTATAACAACCACATGATATTGAAGGACCTAAGAACTTTCTAGAACAACCATAACTATCAAAAGATACATCAGAAGAATTAACCTGTAATACACAAATAAATTTTAGTAAATTTCTTATGCAATAGTTATTAGACATATTTCACCTCATTATCTCTTCCTAATATAAAGTATTCTAAAATGCTTTTTTTGTGTTTATAACTATAATAAATTTATGTAAAAAAAAACAAAATATTCAAATTGTAAAAAAATGTATAAAAATATTTAAAATGCTTGCACTAATTGAAAAAAAAATATACAATGAATACATAAGGATATGGGTTCGGTAATGCGAATAACGATATTCTTAAGATACTATAGGAGGTGAAAGACATGGCAGGAGGAACTATTCATGTTGATGAAGCAGCTCTAGCAGATTTAAGAGATGCATTAGCTACTGCTGGTGAAGATTACAAAAGTGATTTAGCTAGATTAACAGCTTTAATCCAAGAAATTACTAGTGGAGATATCCAAGGAGATCCAGCAAACGATTTATTAGCAAAATTCAATGCTAAAGAAGAAACATTCAAAAGATTAGCAAGTACAATTGATGAAGCTCAAGAATATATGGGAATTCAAACTCAAAAATTCGGTAGCATGATCAGTGATTTACAATCAGGAATGAAGTAGAATCTTATTAAATTATTAAGAAAGGTAGGAATAACTTATGAATATTACAATTACTCCAGGTGCAGCAACAGACGATGCTACTCAAATCGATAACATCGTAGCTACTATGGAAAGTAACCTAGAAGTTCTAGATGCTGCAATCAAGAGAAATATACCAGACGGAGTTCAAACTACTTGGTCTGACGAAGTTAGAAATAACTGGGAAACATATTACTCAGCTGACATTCCAGCAGCTATGGCTGATATGAAATTAAGTGCAACTAACCTAAGAATGGCAGTTGACCAAGCACTTAAATATAGTAACGAACAATAATAAAAGAATACATTGCTTTATGCAATGTATAGTAAGTAGAGAAAACCAAGTCTTTCTCTATTTACTATGCATTAACATAATAAAAGGGAAAGGTGAGAACAATGGCGAAATATAATATTACAAGTGAAAGCCAGATAATCGATATCACTGCAATTAATAATGCTTGTGCAAAGATTGAAGCAGCAGCATTGCACTTTGAAGAATGTGCAAAGAAAGTTTTAGATGCTAGTGATTTGTGTGATGAAAAAGCGTTATCTGTTGACAAAACAACAATGCAACCACAATTGGATGCTGATGCAGAATATATTCAAAGCATGAAAGCAGCAATCGAAACATTTACACTACAAGTTAAAAATATTGCTCTTCAAGTATATTCAGAACAACAAATGGAGTTGGCTGATTATAAAGCAAAATTGTTGGCACAACAAAATCAACAACAAAATAACGGAAATACAACACCGTAATTGAGGAGGAATAAAATGGGACGATATGTATATAATTCGGGACAAGTAACACAAGCAATTGACCGATTAAATGAAGCAATCAAAGCCGTTGCAGATGTAAACACAGAAATCCAAGTTGGTATTGATGAAATTAACAATGCAACAGGAGCTCAATGTATTGAAATCGATTATTCAAAACTACTTCAATTACAACCAATGGCTGAAGAAGTTATTGAAGAAGATATAAGAACAATTCAGTCTAAAGTAACAGTTATTGAAGATTATGAAAATGCACCTTGGTATAAAAAAGTATTCTCAAGTATTGGAATGGGACTAACAAAATTCGTAGAAGGTGTTGCATCAGGATTAGAAAATATATGTGATGGTGCAGTATCAATTGTTGGTTTCGTAGGAGGAATCTTCAATAGTGATTTCAAAAATTCAGTTGCTGAATATGTTGCAAAAGATCACGTTGGGGATTGGTTCCAAGATAAATATGATAATGGTTTCCTAAAAGGAGTTGCATCATACAGCTACTTTAGTGAACATTCAACAGCAGCAAACATTTTTAAAGGATTCGGAACAGCAGCTCCATACATCGCATTAAGTATGACAGGTGTAGGAACAACATTTGAAGTTGCTGCAGCTGCATTAGGTGGAATCGGAAGTGGAACAGAAGCTGGAATTAATAAAGCATTAGCAAATGATCCTAATATAACTGCGGGTCAAGCATTCAACTCTGCATTCGGTCAAGGTGTAATGCAAGGTGCTAAAAACGCAGCTCTTGTTTATGCAATGAATAAAATTAGTCAATATGCTGCAAACAAAGCAAATACACCAAGAATTACAGATGGTACAAATCCTGGTCAAGGTTTAACAACAAGTGAGAAAGTATTCTCTAAAACACATAAATTAGCAGAAACTCCAGCAGGACAAGCAATCAATAGTGCTGATGAAGTTTTCAATAATGGATTAAAAGCAACAGGTAAAGGAATTAAAACAGTTGCTAAAAAACTTCCTGGTGCTAAAACAGCAGGAAAAATTTGGGAAGGTATAACAAAGAATGGTGTTACAACCAAAGTTGTAACTGGTATGAAGAATGTAGTAAAAGCACATCCTGGAGCTGCCTATACAACAGCAGCAACAGTGTTTGCTTTAGACCAAGTTGATGAAGATGTAATTAATTCTAAGAAGAGAGAACAAGATTTGGGAATTGATGTAGCAACAAGAACTCCGCTACCAATTACCCCAGATCCTACTCAACCATTTAATTACACTCAAGTACCAACAAGTACGCCAACTCAAACACCAGTAGTTACACAAACTCCGGTAGTAACTCAAACTCCTGCACCAACACCAAAACCTACATATGGTGGCGGAGGTGGAGGATATGTTCAACCAACGCCAACGGTTACAGTTGCGGTACCAACACAATCACCAACTATTGAACCTACACAACAACCAACACAACAGCCGCAACCAACTCAAACACAATGGCAACCACAACCAACATATACATCAACTTCATATAATCCAGATCCAACACCAACAACTGGCGGAGGTGGATACAATGAAGAAGAAGGATATACTGGCGAAGATCCTACAGATCCAAATAATCAAATTGTAGATCCAGAAAATGAATTCCAACAATCAGCAGGAAATTCATATACAAATATTCCAACATCAGCTGCTCCAATCACAACAACAACTACAACAGGAACAAAGAAGAGCATTATCCCAGTTATTGCAGGTCTAGGAGCTGCAACTGTAGCTGGACTAGGAACAAAAGCTTTATTAGATAAGAAAGAAGAATCTGTTGAAGAAGATGATTCATTCGAAGCTGATGAATGGATTGAAGAAGATTCAATCGATGTAGACTATAACGAAGCAATGGAAGAAGATGGAGACTACTTAAGTCCATCTGATGAATATGCTTATAGTGAAGAAGAACCAGAAAGTTATGAAGCAGTAAATAGTAGCGAATTAGCTAGTATGCAATAAATAAGGAGGATAAAAAGATGGAAGAAAATAAAATACCAGAAAAGTTCTTACCAATAGGAACAGTAGTATTACTAAAAAATGGTAAAAAGGAAGTAATGATTACAAGTTATTGTATCTTCCCAAATAATACTGAAATCAAAGAAGGACAAGAAGTAAAAGCAACAAAGAAGATGTATGAATACGGAGGATGTATTTATCCAGAAGGAATCTTAGATAGTAACATGGTATGTGCATTTGATCATCACCAAATCGGAAAGATTTGTCATATGGGATATGAAACAGAACAACAAAAAGAACTATCAACAGTCCTAAATGGTGGATACGAGATTTACAAAAAGAAATTCGAAAATGGAGCTGAATAAGCTCCTTTTTATTGACTCAAAATAAAACATAACTTATAATTATAAATATAATAGGAAGATATTGAATTGGGGATGATACAATGTTAAATACAATAACATTTAAAACTGAATTAAGCGACATAATGACATTAGAAGAAGTTGTCGTATTATTGGATTCAGTAAAATCAAAATCAGAACTAGAAATGATTTCATTATCAATACTTCCTAAATTTAATCAATTTAGAGGAAATATTATTAATTCTGCAATGAGTCAAAGAAATGCTGAACTTTCACAACTATTAATGAAAATCGCAGAACGTAAACAAGAAATCAAAATAAATATGTGGAAAGTGCTTAGCGAAATTGGTTCAAATAAGAAAAAAATCCAAAATGACCCATCTCGTGCAGAAGATTTAGAACAAATAATTTACGAAGAAGAACAAATTATTGGTACATATGAACAAAGTATTAAAACACTTGAGAGAAAAGAACAAAAAATTATGAATGGAAGATACTCAAGAGTTGAAAAAATAAAAGGTGCTATAAAGAAAAAGACACTTAGAAAGCAACTACAAGACTTATTTGAAAAGTTAAGTATAATCAGTGAAAGACATGATGATTGTTTTAAAAAAGAATTACTAGAGCTTACAGACATAATTGACAATTCAACAATTTCAAGTTTTCCAAAAAACTTAAATAAAATGGCGGTTGATAGTTCAAAAACCATTCAAAGTATAGAAATATCAGATGATGAAGATATAGAAGATGAAAACTATGAAGAAACATCATCTTCAAAAGATTATTATCAATATGAACCAGATGCAAAAAGTTTAGACGATGATTTAATTTATCAATTACTTACTCAATGCCAACATGAAGGTGAAAAAGGATCTATTAATGGCATGGGGTTGTCAACAGAAGCAGAAGAAGTATAAAGATGTTGTAAAACATCTTTTTTTTCTAAAAAAAATCGTATATAATAAATATATAATGTAAAAATATAATAGGTGATAGTATGAGAATAACTAAAGAAAGTCAAATTATTGATAAGCAACAAATCATAGATGGATGTAACAAATTAGAAGCAGCATTTCAAGATTTCACACAATGTGCAAAACTTGTAAGAGAAGCAGCTGTTACATGTAGTCCAAAAGCTTTATCAGTTGAAAATTCATCTATGCAGCCAGTTATTGATGAACTTGCAGATACTTTCTTCACATACGAAGGAAATATTCAAAAAGTAACAGACGCAATCAAAAGAGCAGTTGAAAAACAATATAATAATGAAGTTGCAGCGTTACAAAAATATCAAGCTGAGCTAAAAGCTGAAAAAGAAAGATTAGAAAAACAAAAACAAGAAGCGGAAGCAGCAGCGAACAAAAGTGAATCTAACACAACAAAGTAGTACGGAGGTGAAGTAAAAAATGGGAAAATATACATATACAGCATCATTAGTTGATGAATCAATTAGTATATTAAAACGAGCAGATCAAGAATTATCTGGAACTAGTGCCGCTGTACTTAATGCAGTTAATACAATCCTTAATGCACGTGGAGCTGATCGTCTGACAATGGATTTCTCAGATATTTTAGACATTACAGACTTTGCAAGAGATGATATTAATGCAGTAACAAAAGAAATAATTAATAAGCAAAATGAAATCGAAGAATATGAAAACGCTCCATGGTGGAAAAAATTATTTGCATCTATTGGAATGGCACTTTTAAAATTTTTCGAAGGACAAGCTCAATCAATTGAGTACATGTTTGACATTGTTGTAAGTTTATTCGGTTTTATTGGTGGAATCTTTAATAGTGATTTTAGATCGGCATGCCAAGAATGGGCTGATACAAATCACGTAGATAATTGGTTTACCCAACAATATATTAGTGAAGATGGACTATTTCACTGGATTAATTCAAATAGTGTCTTCTCCTATAATTCAACCGCAGCAAACTGGATTGAATTTGGAGGAAGTTTAATTCAAAGTTTTGGAAACCTTGGACTTACAACTATCGGAGGAGCTGCATCACTATACAAATCATTTGACGGATTAATTAAATCGGCAGATACAAAAGCTATAGTAACGGCAGAACCAATTGTATATCCGGCTCTCGAAGAAGTCTTTGAAGTCGAACCAAAACCAGAAGACGAAATTGTTATTAAAGAAGAAGAAAAAGAAACACCTGATGAACAAACTGAGGGTGATGACCAATTCGATTCTGAAGATACTGATGGTGACGATGATAAAGAAAAACTAGTTGAGGTAAATGATGTAAAACCTCAAGTTCTATATGGACCACCGCCAATTCATCCAGAACAACCAATACCAGGACCAACTTGCGGACCAAACCAAGTACTATATGGACCGCCTCCAGGACCAACAGATCCACCATATACGCCAGAACATGAAATTGTTACTCCACAAGTTCTATATGGACCACCTCCAGTAAATCCAGAGGACCCAACAATGAAAGGCCATGGAGGAACAGGTGCAGGATATGTTCCAAAATCTGGAGAAGATGACTTTGCTAAGAAGTCAGCTGGTTCATTCAGTGATTTAATAAGTGGAGGATCAACACCGGTATCACCAACAACATTAAGCTCTAAGAACAACTATGATGATACTCCAAAAACAGCACCTTTAGCTGCCGGAGGATTAGCAGCAGGAGTTGCAGCACTTGGAACAAAAGCTTTAATTGACAAACGTAAGGGTAATAAAGACG
>JAEIGA010005990.1_pt1 | contig 18501 bp, 26 predicted proteins | sample 9270691 | NCBI WGS metagenome assembly JAEIGA01 (sample SAMN17057246, study PRJNA624740) | gut metagenome | biome: biome; isolation source: fecal sample | host: Bos grunniens | place: China: Xizang | collected 2019
AATGGCAAATCCCACCCCTAAGAACGTCTGGCAGAAGCTGCTGGAAGCAAGAGTCCTTTTCATGGAGGAGGATGTCAAGAAGTCCGGTAAGAACATGAAAATGTCCTACAAGTACTTCGAACTTCAGGACATCGTCCCCGTGGCTACCCCCATCTTCCAGAAGGTCGGTCTGCTGCCGGTCACCACTTTCGAAGATGATCTGGCAACGATGTCCGTCATCAACGTGGATAACCCCACCGAATATATCAACTTCACCTCTCCCATGCGTGAGATCGAGCCTATCATCAGCAACAAAACCGGTGGCGAGGTAACCAATGCTATCCAGAGACTCGGCTCTGTGGAGACCTACCAGCGTAGATATCTGTACATGATCGCTCTGGATATCGTGGAGTCCGACAGCATCGAACCTACCACCGGCGACAATCCCCCTCCCGCCCCCAAGCCTACCGCTCCCGCTACTCCCCAGCAGAGACAGGAGGTCACCAAGACTCTCACCGCACCCGAAGGTAATGCCACCGAGTTGCAGATCAAGGGTCTGAAGGCCGCTCTGGCGAAGCTGATGGAAGTTGACCCCAGCAAGGAAGATTTTGTCCACCAGGTCGCTATCCAGACCAACGGGCTCACCACGATTACCAAGGCTGACTGCGAGAAGCTGGTACAGGCAATCACTACCATGCTGGAGGGAAAGTAATGGAACGTGACTGTCAGTACAACAAAGCCATTGTTTGCGATAGCCACGAATGCTACCACTGTGGCTGGGATCCGGAGGTGGCCAAAAAGAGAAGCGAGGAACTTATGAAGACAGTGACTGAGCCGAAGCCGTACAAGGTTTCTTTCGCTGGTCACTACGAAGTGTGGGCAAAGTCCCCTGAAGAGGCCATCGACAAAGCCCGCAACGGAGACATGTGCTTTTCTCGCTATGAATTTGGCGTTCCCGAATGTTTAGAAAAGGAGGAAGCAGATGAACTGGATCGACCGTCACCTTGAGGTGACACCCCCGAAAAAGCCCAAGAAAATCACCGCCACCCGATTTGCCACCATCCTGGGGTTGAACCCCTGGTCTACGGCATTTGAAGTGTGGTGTGAGATCACAAAGACCTACCAGAAACCCTTCGAAGATACCATCTACACCATCGCCGGTAAAACCATCGAGCCCAAGCAGATTGACTATATGCGTAAAGCCTACGGTATGTACAATCTGAAGACTCCCACCGACATCTACGGCCCCGATTACTTCAAGAAAACCTGGGGTGACTTCTTCGGGGATACCCCGGTGCTGGGCGGTATGTGGGATAGCCGGTTGGACGATGAGAACGGCAAGCCCGAGGCAGTGTTGGAGTTCAAAACGACCAAACGTGCCGAGGATTGGGCCAATGATGTCCCCGAATACTATGCCCTCCAGGCCGCACTGTATGCCTATCTGCTGGGTGTGGACGATGTCATCATGGTGGCATCCTTCCTGGAATACAAGGACTACGAACGACCTGCGAACTTCGTACCGAGTGCCTCTAACACCATCACGGTGGAGTTTAAGGTTTCAGAGCGTTACCCGAATTTCTCGGAAATGGTAGCACAGGCCCAGGCGTGGTGGAACGCTTACGTAGTCACCGGCATCAGTCCTGACTACGATGAGAAAAAGGATGCTGAGATCCTGAAGGCTCTGCGTACCAACGAGCTTCCCCCAGATGCTGACATCGACACTTTGATCGCCGAGGCGGAAAGTTTGAAAAACGAACTGGAGGCAGTATACGCCTCTGTGGCCGACAAAGAGAAGCGACTGAAGGCGTTAACCGAGCAAATCAAGAAGTACCTCACAGGACGCTTCACACCTCACGCTACCGTGGTGGAACGTAAGGGCGGTCAGTATGTCTGGTCTGTAAGCAAGACCGAGTCCTACGAACTCGACAAGGCTGCCATCCAGGCAGACGGTCTGTTCGACAAGTATTCCCGGAAGAAAGAGACCTTCCGTATCAACACTAAATCTATTTAAGGAGGAAAGTTATGCCTACTCACACAGTAACCCAGGACACGTTTACTCGTTGTAACCCGGTCGACACCGAACTAGACCTTGAAGAACTGGCTCTGAAAGCAGCTTCTGCCAAATTCAAAGCCGGTATCGAGTTCCGTCTGGAAGCATTCACGGTGTTAATGAGCATTGGTTATGATGCAGAAACTGCCCATGCTATTGCCCGTGACCTTTGGGACGAGGCGTGATACATGGACAAATACATCTTTTCGCAAACATCTGGATCCCCGTACAATCACATAAAGGTTGGGGATTGGGTGGTATACGATTGTTACAATCATAGCCCACTCGCAAGCATTGGTGTGGTGACCGCCTTTGAGGAGGACTACCCCCACCCGTTTGTTGTACTAAGAGTGTGGGATGCAGATCACTACAAAACAGTACGCAGATGCTGTTACGACCTTCAAGTCGGACTAATGAGAAAAATTACAAACTGTAAAATTTAAGGAGGATATTTATTATGGCAAGAATTCCTATGACCGGTGGTTTCCAGATCATGTCCGAAGGCGAGCAGGTGCTGAAGATCACCAAGGCTGAGTACGATGAGGATTTTGGCAAGGCAATCTTCACCCTGGAGAACGTCAAGGGTCAGACCTGTCAGGAGCGTTTCAGTCTGCTGAACCAGGACGGTTCCCCCAATGAAAAGGCGTTGGGTGCGTTCAGCTTCTTCGCTAAGACGGCGATGAACGATTTCGATATGGAAGATGTCGACCCGGTGGAGCTGGTCGGTCACTACATCCGTGCTGAGGTCACCCACAACAAGGTGGAGTCCAAGAAGGAACCCGGCAAGATGAGGACCTTTGTCAATCTGGGCGACAAGTCCCCCGCCGACGGTTTCGGTGATGCTCCCGCAACTCCTACCGCTACCAAGCAAGCTGGTCTGGATCTGGCAGCTCTTCTTAAGCAGCAGTAATCCCATATAGGTGGGGAGGTAATCTCCCCACCTGACCCGAATGCATAATTATTCATTCTATATACAGAAATGGAGTTATTTCAATGGCAATCAAAGATAGTGGTGAACGCCGGGAATTCCACACTGGTGCTGTCCGGGATATTCAGGAAGGCAAAGGTCGGTGTGACCTGATGCCGCTGGATGTGGTTGGACATATCCTGAACAATCCCACACTGGCATTCATTCACCAATTCCAGACCAGCGGCATCATTCAGCACCTGATGGATGCCCTGACTTCCAGCGGTGTCTATCATGATGCCCACACCATGTTTCTGGAAGTGGCCAAGCACTTTGAAGATGGTGCCAAGAAGTACGGTGAACACAACTGGCAGAAAGGCATCCCCGTCAAGTGCTACATCGATAGTGCCGTCAGACATTATCTGAAGTGGTCTCGGAACGACGAGGATGAGCCCCATGACCGTGCTTTCTGCTGGAACATCATTTGTGCTATCTGGACTTGTAAGCACAAGCCCGAACTCAATGACTATAAGGAGACTTGATTATGAAAGTAACCCTTGTTCAAGCAACTCCCAACCCCATCGAAACGATCGCACAGATCGCTTCTATCTGCTATGACAGTGATCCCAAGAACCCCTTGGCTCTGGTGGAGCATCTTTACAATAACGGCCATATGTCGGTTATGGAACACATCTACTTTACCTTCAAGATTGAAGGTATCTCCCGTGCTTGCTCTCATCAGTTGGTGAGACACCGACACTGTAGCTTCACTCAGCGGAGCCAGCGGTACTGCTCCGAGGATGGGTTTGAGTATGTGACTCCTCCCACCGTCGATGATGGTCTGTTCTGGAATGAGATGACCGAGATTCAGGATTGGTACAAATATCACCAAGAGCGAGGGAGTGTCCCCAACGAAGATGCCCGGTACATTCTCCCCAACGCTTGTGCCACTTCTCTGTATCTGTCCTGTAATCTCCGGGAACTGATCCATATGTGCAATGAACGCCTCTGCACCAGAGCCCAGTGGGAGATCCGGGAGTTGGTGACAAATATGCGACAACTGGTAGATCCCCAGCTGCAATTCATGCTCGTGCCCAAGTGTAAGAGTGGCAGAATTATCTGCAACTCACCCTGTGGAGGTGAATCCAAATGACACACGGAAAGTGGTATTGCCTTATAGTGCGGGTTGTGGTGCGAGGTAAACCGATCCACACAAAGACAATCTCTATGCGTGGAGGGGTATATCAGTATGAAACTAAACACTACTACCACTTTTTGGGGTTTAGCATCCGCAAATCCGTCATCTTGGAAATCAAAGAAGAAACCAAAGAACTGCGGGACTTGGTGGAACACCTAGAAAGTTTACTTAATTAAGGAGGGATGAACCCGAATGAAACCCTATTATTCTGAATTTGTGAGGCATTGCCTCCGTTACTACATCAAAACCCTGAGCGAAGGTAAGGGTGGTCACCCCATCTTCCGAAATGAAGCCGAGCGAGAGAACTGGAGGGCTTGTTACCAGGTACTGAAGGACTACCCCCATAACCATATGGAGATCATCTCCGAAATCTATCGTCCTGGCGATACCATCCCTGACAAAATCTATATGCTGGCGAAAAGAAATGGAGTACCCCAGGATAACATCTGGAGTCTCATCACCACGGTAGAGCGTAAGGTAGCTAAGAAGAGGGGCCTGTTATGAGGTACGACAACATCCCCAAAGAACTGCGTGAGCTGAAACAATGGGTCTGTGCCAAAGAGGGCAGCAAGGTCCCCATGCAAGCTAACGCCCCCTATTCGGCATCCTCTACCAACCCCGCCACATGGGCGTCCTTTGAGGATGCTCTGTGGGCGGTGGAACACGGGTACTACGACTACCTGGGGTTTGTGTTCAACGACAACGGGATCGTGGGTATTGATCTTGATGATGCCATTGTGAACTGTCACCTCTCGCCTATTGCTCACGAAATCTACGGATTGTGTGGGAGTTACGCTGAGATATCAAAGAGCGGCACCGGTCTCCATATTTTCGTGAAAGGTGATATCCCGTTTAAGGGGAAAAACAATCTTGCGGGCGTGGAGATGTACAAAACTGCTCGGTTCTTTATTATGACTGGTAATATGACCTGCGTTCCTAGCATTGTAACCAATCAGGCAGCACTGGATACCATCGTAGCTAAATACTTCCCGGAAACCAGGGTAAGCAAGATTACAACTGTCACACCCCGTATCTACAACCCGGAATGGGAGTGCCCCAAGGGAAACAAGCGAGTTCGTGTCAAGCCCAACTATCCGACAATCCCGGATGGTTGCAGAAACATCTGTCTCACATCCCTTGCGGGGATGATGCACTCCATCGGCTACACCAAGGGGCAGATCTATCGGGAATTGCAGTATGCCAACAGCACGGCTTGCCGACCACCGTTGTTGGATGCTGAGTTGAGAACGATCTGTAACAGTGTTACTAGATATCAACGATAGGAGGGGTAACAATGCTTGAGCATCCTGAGATAACATGGATCGAACGCACCGGCTATCCCTCCTGGATGCAACCCACATGCGAGGATTGTAACAGCGACTGGGACTATGAGGATGAAATGGTTCACCGCAAGGACGGCAGGTCCTGTGTGAACTGTATGGACGGAATGGCTCCAACAGCCTGTGGATGATGGCAAATGCGAATAGCCGGTATACTCCCGTGTAGCTTCGTCAACGGCGAAGGCTCACGATATGTGGTGTTCACCCAGGGATGCACACACCACTGCCGAGGATGCCAAAACCCAGAAACATGGGATCCAGATGGTGGCATTGAAATGTCCCCGGCAGATATAGCTGCCGACTTCCAAAAACACCGACTACTGGACGGCATAACCCTGAGTGGCGGTGATCCGTTCTATCAGCAAGAAGAAAGCCTCGCACTACTAGATCTGCTCCCCGGCGTGAACGTCTGGATATACACTGGATATGAGTATGAGGATATCTGCGACACGCCCTTGGCCCAACGAGCGGACGTGCTGGTGGTTGGGAAGTTCGTGGAAGAACTTCGATGCGAGGGTAAGATGTACGGTAGCAGTAATCAAAAAATCATTGTAAACAGTCAATCAAATATATAAATTCAGGAGGAAAATAAAATGAACGGAAAGTATGTAATCGTAAGAGGTGACCGTAGCGGCGTATTTGCTGGCACTCTGGAATCCCAGGAGGGCCAGAAAGTGGTCCTGAGCGGTGTACGCAGATTGTGGAAGTGGTATGGTGCCACCGAGTGCCTGCAGATTGCCGCCGAGGGCGTGAAGAGACCGAAGGACTGCCGGTTCACCATGACCCATGAGTCCATCACCCTGCTGGATGCCATCGAGGTCATCCCCACCACGGCAGAAGCCGAGGCCAATATCAAGGCGGTGCCTGTATGGAAGATGTAAAGGTAAGAGCCTTTTTACAGGTTGACGGGTCCGGGTACGGGTCCGGGTCCGGGTACGGGTCCGGGTACGGGGACGGGTCCGGGTACGGGGACGGGTACGGGGACGGGTCCGGGTACGGGTACGGGGACGGGTCCGGGTCCGGGTCCGGGTACGGGTACGGGGACGGGTCCGGGTCCGGGTACGGGTCCGGGTCCGGGTACGGGTCCGGGTACGGGTCCGGGGACGGGTCCGGGTCCGGGTACAACGGTCTGTCTGAGATCGATGGCCACAAGGTGTATATGGTAGATGACGTACCTACTATCTTTACCCGTATCAAGAGCAATGTGGCAAAAGGCTTCATCCTTCAATCCGACCTGACCCTCACGCCTTGCTATGTGGTCAAGGGCAACAATCTCTTTGCCCATGGTGATGATCTGCATAAAGCAATGGCAGCACTGACTGACAAGATGTTCGATGATATGCCGGAAGATGAACGGATCGCAGAGTTCATCAAGGCTCACCCGAACAAAGACAAAGCATACCCCAATCAGGATCTGTTCGACTGGCACAATAAGTTGACCGGGTCTTGTATGGCTGGTCGGAATGCGTTTGTGAAGGACAGAGGGCTGACACTGGATGGTGAGACTACCGTAACCGCCTTTATCGCTTTGACCAAGAATGCCTACGGTGGATCAATCATTCGGAAACTGGCCGATGCTTATAACGAGGGGTCGAAATGACCTCTCAATGGGATAAGAGGTGTCATTGACATTTCGATAATTTGTGCTATAATGGCCGTGACCTAGAGGTAACTTCAGGGTCGTAACTTAATTAAGTGGACGGTGCATTATTGCAAGGGACATACGAGCCCGAGCTTGAATGCACCGTCCTTTTATTTTAACGAATGGAGGTTGTTAAATGTCAGATCAGGAAAGAAAGGTTTTGGAGGCAGAGATCCGTGAACAGATTGCATCTGAAGAAAGAGCTAAGAAAGCCGAATGGCGAACTAAAAATCGTGATAAAATTCGAGAGTATAATCGGCGATATGCATTGAAGAGGCGAGGTAAACGCCCTGTCGATACTTCGTATGCAAAAGAGATCGCAGCGAAGACTCCTGGATTTGTTTTACTGATCCATCGTAACCACATCCAACTTAAAGGATTGATATCCGGGAGATATTCAGTTACCATTACGGGCATCGACTCACCCGACGACACAGCATGCGTTACTTTGGCGAAAGACGACGCTGTGATAGACACCATGCGAAACGTACCCCACGGTCAGTTGGTTGAGGTGGTCGAATGGATGAAAGCGAGGTTGAGGTGGGCATGAATGATTTTATCAAATCCAGGGAACTCCTACAGCTCCGTTCTGGAAAAATGATCCTCGATGAAGATATGTCCGATAAGATGTCCCAAATCAAACTATTCCGCCCCGAGAGAAGTGATGAAACGTCCACAGGCTTTGAATGGAGCGAGATGGGTATGGCTAATCTCTTCGGCGAATTATACCAAAGAGAGGCACGATATTGTCAGGAGCATAAGTGCTGGTACACATATGATGCGGGTGCTTGGAGACGAGACGAGGGGGCCATCCTGGTGTCTGAGAAGATCAAGGACTTCGTCCGACTCATGATACTATATTGTGGTGAGATTGCTGATGATGACCTACGAAAGAACTATACGGCTTTCGTCAACAAGATGGGTGACCGCCGTATGCGTGACCGTATTCTCAAGGATGCCACAGGTGAACTCCACATCTCCGCTGCCCAGTTCGATGCCAATCCCTACCTCATCAACTGTTTGAATGGTACATACGACCTCTCCGACTTTACCTTCAGACCTGCGTGTCCTGAAGACTACCTCACAATGCAGACAGCTTTCCGTCACACTGTAAATCGCGATGTGCGTTGTGAACGTTGGGAGACTTTTATAGAAGAGGTAACAGAAGGGGATCAGGATAAGGCTGACTTTCTCCAGAGAGCATTGGGCTACTCTATGCTCGGTCTTTCTAACGAGGAGTGTATGTTCATCCTGCATGGTAAGACCACCCGAAACGGTAAATCAACCATGCTGAACACCATCGAGAATATGCTGGGCGACTACGCCCGTGTCGCCCCGGTTGGTATCATCTGCAAGAGCGACCGACTCCGTGATGCAGAAGCCGCTTCTCCGACCCTGGCTGGACTCAAGGGTAAACGGTTCGTAACCATGTCCGAGAGCAACGAGTACGGCAAGCTGGACGAGGAGCAGATCAAGAAGTTCACCGGTGGCGAGGAGATCACAGCACGAGCACTGTACCAGGCAGCTACTACCTACCTCCCGCAGTTCACGCTTTGGTTGTCTTGTAACGACTTGCCGATGGTCACGGACAAATCCATCTTCGCCTCGAAACGTATCAAGGTGGTGGAGTTCAACAGACACTTCAAGCCCGAAGAGCAGGACATCAACCTGAAGGCCGAGTTGACCTCTCAGGAATCCATGAGCGGTATCTTCATGTGGATGGTGCGTGGCTATATCAAGTACAAGCAGCGTGGTCTGACCATGCCTGCTCATATGAAGAAGGTTATCAGGCAGTATGAGAAGGACAACGACCTAGTGCTACAGTTCCTAGAGGCTAGATGCGAGAAAGCGGAGGATGTCGTGATCAAAGCGAAGGATCTGTACAGTAGCTTCAAGATCTGGGCGAAGTCCGAAGGTGCCCCTGTGCTAAGTGCCAGAAAGTTCAACTCTGAGATGGAACGCCACCCGGATTGGTTTGAGCGTAAATCTACCTCCAGTGGATTTATGATTTACTGGGGACTCAAGTTCAAGGAGGTGTTATAATGCCTGTTCAGCTTAAAGAGATATTACATCAGCGTGGTCATACTGTCCGAGAGTTGTATGAGGCGATGTATCTCAGGGGTCACAATGTGACTTACAAGGATGTAACTCGATACGGTAGATGTTACGAGCGTGACAGCAAATATAGATGGGATCAGATTGAGACCTGTCTGAAAGAGGATCTCGGCATTGATTTGCCGTGGTAATTAAGGTTAGAAGTAGTGGAAGTAGTCGTTCTTCGGTTTTTGCATACTTTTCCCCTATAAGGGTCCTATATAGAGAAAAAAGCTGCAATTTTCGATTTTCAACTACTTCCACTACTTCACCGACTATGAAAGGAGGAATTTAGATGGCTAAGAAGAAAACAGATATTGTTGAGACTGGCGAGGAGATTGTAAAGTCTAAGAAGAAGCCTCGTGGTGTCAGTAAAGAGATGGCGGATGGTAAGTGGCTGCAGACTGAGCCGGGTGACAATACCAAAATCGTTTTGACCAATATGAAATTCTTTAATATGCCCGCTATTGATTTGCATGATCCTGCGGCGGTGCAGGAGCGACTCTGTGAGTATTTTCAGATTTACGGTGACGCGGATTTGAAACCCACTGTTGCCGGTATGGGTATGGCATTGGGTTTGGATCGTAGGCGACTATGGGAGATTAAGTCAGGTGCAATGGTTGGTGGGACTACCAAACAGAGCTTACCGACCGAGACTCTGGTCTTGATTAAAAAGGCGTACGAAATCTTGGAAACTTCCATGGAAAATTACGCAAATGCCGGTAAAATCAACCCGGTAATGGCAATTTTCATGATGAAGAACCATTTCGGATACCAGGACAAGACCGAATATGTGCTGACTCCCAACCAAAAACAGGAGAGCGACTATGATGCAGATGAGATCAGCAAGCGTTACCTGACCGACTCTACGACTATCAGCGACTAGCGACTATTAGCGACTATCCGACCCTAGCGACTATCCCCGGCTTGCCCTGGTGCAGGTCGGGGATCTTTTTCGCTAGTTTCGTAACTGAAACCCCTTCCTCCACCTCTACCGGGTTTCCCCGCCCCGGATCCCGGCTCCAGCTGCCGCCGGTCCTCGCTGATCCGGGTAGGCTGTCCGGCTGGCCGTGGCGGGTCTATACGCTGTAAAGCCTCACAGAGCCTCTGTAGTGCGTTTTAATTGCTAGATAATAAACATACGCACGCTGTATAAAAACGCCGTATAGAGCCTCTGAGAGCCTCACAGAGGTATTACGGTAATGGTATCACATCCGGACAACGAAAAAACGCCCGTCGCAGCCCCACAGAGGCCGCACAACGGGCGAAACGATCCCGGCATAACCCGGGCGTGGCCCCGGACGGGCATAAAAAATAACCCGGGGAACGTGTCCCCGGGTCCGGTTTATTATCCGATTTTGATTGTTACATATCGTGCCGGGTCCAGGGTTTTCCCCCGGTACGGCATGACGGTTATATTGTAAAACGTACCGATGGTCTGTTGACGTTGTGTCAACGTGCGGATCACGCCGTCGGCGTTGTGTTTCTGTACGTGTATATATCTAGGCATATCTTTTCCCCCTATTTTGAAATTTTAAGCAATTCCGCCAGGATCGCCAGCGGTAGCAGTAGCAGCCAAATAATAAACAATTGATCACCCCCTTTACACCATGAAATAGTCGCTAATGAATGCAGCGATAGTTAATAGGCTCATAGTGATAAGCATGTAAAACAGAAAAGCACCCATTGTTAGTTCCTCCCGGATTTATCATAGTCAAGCAATGTCATTGTTATATTAAATACGCCGCCTTTAGTCGGCATATTTAATGCGGCTTGGCTTTTCGAAATATCCGCATACGCCTACGCATTTCCAGCCCGCCGGGGCGGATCCCTGGTGTGGGCTGATATATGTGGACCGTTCCCCGGTCCGCACGTTTTCAATTACCATTCGGTAAAATTTCATTTTAGCTACCCCCTTAATGCTGATTTATAATAGTCACGTCGCCGGGCTTTAGGAAAAAGCACCCGCAGCCGTTTATAGCACAGTCAGTACAGTTGCCGGTGCAGTGGTATTCGTATTCGGCCCCGCCGTGGTAGGTATTCTGTGCGGGGTCCTGGAAATTGATATGGCATTCCGGGATCCGATACGGGTTCGGCATGTCCACGCCAGGGGCGGCCGAAAACAGTAAATGCAAATTACTAGGAATAACGGCCCCGGCGGCAATAGCGGCATTTACGATTTGATATGCTTTCGTAAAAGCGAGAAATTCGCATTTGGGATTTTCCTGGGCTACTCTGATCATACCGGCGAAATAGTCGCCGTTCACGATATCCCCGGATACATGCCAACGGAAAAAGCGTTGCGTTTTAACGGCCCTGGAGATCTCAGAAAAATAACGGATAGGATCGGTTAAGAAAAGCACATAGTTTTCATTCCAGCCCATGGCCGTATCAGTAAAGCGGTTGTAGCTGCGGATTGCATAACAGTATTTGCTACAGGTCCCGCAATTGGGACAGGTTACAACGGGTGGTAAACTGATGTTCATAATGGACCCTAATTTGGCATTCCCGCCGCTGATATGGATTTGGATATTTTCCGGGGCCACATATTCCCGGTAGTTGGCGACAGCCTTGTTAATGGATTTGGCAGAATTGATCCGCTGCTTAGGTTTTTTAATAGACATGGTTTATATCCTCCTTGTTATTTACTATTACGATAATACTATAATATGATTTACCGTAAATGTCAATAGACAAATCAAGATTTACCGTAAATTATTATAAATCAGGGGGGGCGGACCCTGGCCAGGATCAGCCGCAGCCGGTGCCGGGGCCCCTGGGGAATATGGGCTGGGCGGACTAGGCGGGGTTAGTGGCTTAAATATCCGAGAAAAATAAAAAGACTAATTACGAAAAAACAATGTTGACAAGTTATCGTAAGCGTGATAAGATGTAGTAAACAGATGGGAGGTAACCGTTATGAAAAAAGCAGTAGCATACATGAGAGTGAGTACGGATGGGCAAGCCGGGGAAGACAGCTTTGGTTTGGATGCACAGCGAGAGCAGATTCTGAAGTATGCTCACGATAATGATGTCGCAATCGTGGATTGGTTCGTCGATGAGGGTGTATCGGGTGCTGCTAAGTGCAAGCCTGGTCTCGATGCGATTATAGCGGGAGCCGCTACGAATCCTCCTGTCGAGATGGTTATCACTGCTAAGAATGACCGAGTGTCGAGAGATATCCAGTATTACTACGCTTACAAAATCAAATTGCAAGAGGTTGGATTATCAATCGTCAGTGTGGCAGAGGACTTTGGTCAGTTCGGTATGTTCTCCAATATGCTTGAGGCGTTGACCGTGGCCGTAGCAGAAATTGAACGAAGCACCATAACTGCTCGCACCAGCGGCGGCAGAAGCATCAAAGCGAGTCGTGGTGGCTATAGCGGTGGTAGAACACCTTATGGTTATGTGGCCGATAAGAACATCAAGGGAATGGTGATTGTCCCTGAGCAAGCCGAAGTTGTAAGATTGATTTTCAATTTGAAAGAGAGCGGGTATACTTACCAACGAATTGTGGATACCTTGAATGATCGTGGTTTCACAAATAAGAGCGGTGGCAAGTGGGCCATTAGTTCCGTACAGGTGGTGTTGGGGAACGAAAACACTTATCGCGGTATGTATAAATACGGAAAAAGTGGCGAGTGGGTCAAAGGTCAGCACGAAGCCATTCTGAAATAGGTGGCTATGAGGTAGTAATATGAGCGAATGGTAAAGGGTATAAGCTGAAGTGTGAATGCGGTAATATATTCACCTGTCATGTATTCGATCTAGCGGATGATATAAATTGTGGTTGTCTAAATACAAATAAAATCTAGGAGGCGAAACAATGAAAGCACATGTGAATCGTGGAGGTCTACCCTGTGGTGGATCGATGTTTGATTTCTTGAGTGAGCGAGAAGGGTATGATGACATTACCCTCTCCGCTATGGAACTGGTTCTGGAGGAAGGACCCGATGCTCTCATGCATCAGTTGAGCTATGCTGACATCGAGCTTATCAAGGAGGAGTATCCCACTGTGTATGCGAGAGCGATCGAGCTGGGTATCCTGAAGGAGGATGAAGAGTAATGGGCTGGATTATCTTAGGCATCATACTGCTCCCGGTCTTTGTTTTGGCAGAACTGCTGAAAATAAGCAAATAAATTTTGACGGTGCATTATTGCACGAGGCATAGACCTCGAACAGTGATGCACCGTCTTTTTGTTTTTAGGAGGTAAATATGGAAACCTTGCTTTCAAAAATCGCAGAAAAAATCAAAAAAGACCCACACTGCTATCAAGCATATGAGGATCTGCTGGCTATTTGCCGAGAGACAATGAAGACCGATATCCCTCTTGCGAGGGAGTATCTTGAGTGGCTATCGGATGAGTTGGAGAAGCTGATCCCCACCATCGAGGATATCGGCAGCAAGAGGAAGATGTTTGCATTGCATAGGGAAGTGGTCTTTGCCGGTGCCAGAGATTCCTTCCATCTGTGCCTGTTGGCGGTTGAATGGAGCAGAGACCCGGAGAAAAAATTCTATGTTCCTCGTAAGTGTGTGCTGCGTGAGGTGGTGGAGGCACTACAGGATTTGGAGGACGGTAAACTAGATCTGGCTGCCATCAGCTTGCCTCCCGGTGCGGGTAAGACCACGTTGGCTATCTTCTACTTATGCTGGATCGCCGGTAGGCATCCTGAAGAGCCCACGCTGACGGGTAGCCATAGTAACTCCTTTGTTCGTGGTGTTTACGATGAGTGCTTGCGAATCTTTGATGCTAACGGTGAGTATCTCTGGTACGAAGTATTCCCCGAAACCCAGGTGGTAAATACAAACGCTAAAGATTGCCGTATTGATCTGGGTAAGAGAAAAAGATTTGAGACCCTGGAATTCACCTCCATCGGTACGGGCAATGCCGGTCTGTATCGTGCCATGCATCTGTTGTATTGCGACGACCTAGTGAGTGGTATCGAGGTGGCACTGAATAAGGAAAGACTGGATAAGCTGTGGGAAACCTATACCACGGACCTGCGACAGAGAAAAATCGGTGATCACTGCGGTGAGCTGCATATAGCCACCCGTTGGTCTGTTCATGATGTCATCGGTAGACTGGAAGCTATGTATGGAGATAGTCCCCGGGCGAGGTTCATTGTGATCCCGGCCATGGACGAGAATGACGAGAGCAATTTTGACTATGCCTATGGTGTTGGCTTCAATACTCAGTTCTATCGGCAGCAGAGAGATATTATGGATGATGCAAGCTGGAGAGCGTTGTACATGAACCAGCCCATCGAGAGAGACGGACTGCTGTATCAGGCTGACGAACTGAGACGATACTTTGAGTTACCGGAAGGTGACCCCGATGCAATTATCGGCATCTGTGACACAAAAGATAAGGGTACTGACTACGCTTTCCTCCCGGTGGCGTATGTATATGGTCAGAATTATTATATCGATGATTGTGTCTGTGATAATGGGTTACCGGAGATTGTAGATGCCAGATTGGCTGATATTCTAGTGAGAGATAAGGTGAAGCAATGTCGCTTTGAGTCTAACTCAGCCGGTGGTCGTGTTGCTGAGAAGGTGCAGCAGATGGTGAAGGATCGTGGAGGAATTACGCATATCACCACAAAGTACACAACTGCGAATAAGGAAACCAAGATCATCGTCAATTCGGCGTGGGTCAAGGAGCATTGCCTCTTCAAGGACGAGTCTCTGTACAAGAAAAACAGTGAGTACGGTAAGATGATCAATATGCTGTGTTCCTACACGATGGCCGGTAAGAACAAGAACGATGACGTTCCCGATGGTATGGCCATGCTTGCTGAGTATGCCCAGAGTTTCGGGGCATCCAAGGTTGAGGTGTTCCAACGTCCTTGGTAAAAAGTTTTATCAAAATGCCATAAAGTCAAGTAAAAGCACTTGACAAATGTAGGATATGGTGTATAATGAAAGTGAATAATTGAACATTTGTTTGATTTACACGGTGCATGATTGCACGAACCTTTAGGGTTCGAACAGTCATGCACCTTTTTTTATTTTTCCGGAAAGGAGGGGGTCGAAGTGGATACAAGAACCATGTATGGCAGACGTGTAATCACCACTGATGTGGCCAAGATTACTGCTGAAAATGTTGTCGATGTGCTGCGAGATGCGATGATTGTTCATGAACTGAACCGCAGTGAAATCGATTATCTCTGGAAGTATTACAAGGGTAAACAGCCCATCTTGACTAGGACAAAGGCGGTTCGACCTGAGATCTGTAACAAGATCGTGGAGAACCGGGCGAATGAGATCGTATCTTTCAAGGTCGGCTACCTCTGTGGCGAACCTATTCAGTATGTTGGTCGAACCTGTGAGGAGGCCGTTACCACCGGGGTGGGTGTGCTGAATGAGTATATGTTCCTCGTGGACAAGCCCGCCCTTGATCAAGAGGTTGTCGAGTGGGGTATGATCTGCGGCACAGCCAACAGAATGGTGCGACACAACGATGCTTATGTCGCGGAGTCCGATGAGGCCCCTTTCGATATTTACACCCTCGATCCTCGTGATTCCTTCGTGGTGTATTCCTCCGATGTGAAGCGAAGACGAATGATGGGTGTCAAGTACAGTACCGATGAGCATGGTTTCAAAACCTACTCTGTATACACCGATTCTCTGTGCTTCGTCATCGAGGGCGACAAGGTTGGCCCTCCGAAGCCCCACGGCTTGGGTGCGGTACCCATTATCGAATACCCAGCTAATAACGCTCGACTGGGTGCTTTTGAGATTGTCCTACCTCTGCTGGATGCGATCAATAACATCGAGTCCAACAGAATGGACGGTGTCGAGCAGTTTGTTCAGGCCTTCGTGAAGTTCATCAATTGTGACATCACCAAGGAAGATTTCGAGGCACTCAAGGATTTGGGTGCGATCAAGGTCAAGTCCGTGGATGGTCAGGCGGCAGACGTGGATATCGTCACCAACGAACTGAACCAGCAACAGACTCAGACATTGAAGGAGGACATCTACAAGGCGATCCTCTCCATTTGTGGCTTACCCAGTATGTCCGATGGATCTACGTCTGATTCTTCCAACAACGGTGCGGTCATTCTGAAGAACGGATGGCAAGGTGCTGAAACCAGAGCCAAGGACAGTGAGATGATGTTCAAGCGTTCTGAGAAGGAAATGCTGAAGTTGGTCTTGAAGCTGTGCGACGGTCTTGCCGATCTGAAGTTGCGACTGAAGGACATCGACATGAAGTTCACACGTCGTAACTACGACAACATTCAGAGTAAGTCCCAGGTATTGGTGGCCATGCTCCAGCAACCTAAGATTCATCCTCTTCTGGCATTTACCCACTGTGGTATGTTCTCCGATCCTGAGAGTGCGTACACCATGAGTAATGACTACTACGAGGAGCAGATGGAAAAGTGGGAGCCGGTGGATGTGGATGAGGAAGACGATGATCCCGACAATAATGTCGTGAACAAGGAGAAGTCCGATGTACAGACTAGCTGATAAGCTGCTGGGGCAGTTGAGGAAACTAATCCGTAGAGAGTTCAACCGATTAGGTGTTTTTGGTTTTGACGAACTGAATGCCCCTCGTATTACTCGTGAAACCCTCGACTTGTTTGATCGTCTGATGCGTGAGAACAAGAAACGATACCTCGAAGCGGCTAAGAGAGCCTACAGCAATGCCGTGGCTTTGGCAGTTGCTGCTGGGTATACAGATCCTGGTTCAGCAGACTTGGACGAGGCTTGGGTGCTGGCTTTCCTCGGTGCATATAACTTCGTGTCTGGTTATCTGTATGAACAGGAAGCGGAGCGTAAGAGGCTTAGATTGACCGAGCAGATGATGACCGCTCGTGAGTATCTGAGTCGCCCTCAGTACAACGATAGCATCAGGCGGTCAGCCAATCTGTGGTGGACACAAACCGCCCACTATATGCTCGATGCTGTGGATACTGCCACCTTGGATGGCTACCGAGATAGCGGTGTTGAGCGAGTCATGTGGAACACGAATATCGATGGTCGAGAGTGTAAGATCTGCCGAGAACGACATGGTAAGACCTACGCCATTGATAATGTTCCGCCCAAAGCACATAGGAATTGCAGGTGCTGTCTGACACCTGTTCCAAAGAAATAATCGTTAGAGAAAACGTTAATCGCATACACGGTGAGACAACACCTTAAAACAGAAATCGGAGCAGAGAGAACTGCCTTAACAAACGCGGGAGGAAATAGGTATGAAACTGAAAGATTTGCTGAAAGATGCGTATAAGGATGGCATGACTACTGAGGAAATCGAAGCCGCCCTGGAGGCTGTGGAGATCCCGGATGACCAGAGTGCCGAGTTGAAGAAGCTGAAGGATGCCAATTCCAAGCTGAGTTCCGAGAATGCCGAGTGGAAGCGTAAGCACCGCGAGGCACTGTCCGAGGAGGAGCGTAAGGCCCAGGAAGCGGCTGACCGAATGAAGCAGCTGGAGGAGCAGAACGCCACGCTTCTGCGTGAGTCCGGGGTGGCTAAACACAAGGCGAAGTTCCTTGCGATGGGCTACGATGAGACCCTGGCTAGTGATGCTGCGGTCGCAATGGTCGATGGTGACACCGAGAAGCTGTTCACCTATCAGCAGAAGCATCAGGAGGCACTGGAGAAGAAGATTCGTGCCGATGCCTTGTAGGGTGTCGATAAGCCTGTGTCCGACAAGGGCGATGGTGCGATGACCCTGGAAAAACTCAGAAAAATGCCCGCAAACGAGCGTCTTGAGTTCTCCGAGAAGAACCCGGACGAATACAACAGACTTTATGGAGGTAACTAACTATGGCACACAAGATTTATCAGAACTCTTTCCTCTCCAATGAGGTAGAAGATCAGTTCAATTCCCACCTGGACCTGCTGACTTTCTGCACTGTCGACAATTCCCTGGTCGGCACTGCCGGTATGAAGCGTAAGATCAATGTCTACACCGCCACCGACGGCACTCAGAAGCTGGCTATGGGTGAGGGTAACACCAAGTCCATCGAGGTCAGCTATGCTGAGAAGGAGTACGAGATCCTCCTGGCTCAGAACCGTTTTGAGTACTACGATGAGCAGGCTATGACCGATCCCATGCTGGTGCCGGTTGGCACTCGTCACATGGGTACCGATATGTTCAACACCGTTAACGCCGATATCTTCGCTGAGTTCAAGAAGGCCACCCTGGCTCATCCCGCCGCTGCCTTTGACTTCGCCGCTTTCGTTGATGCTCAGGCTATGCTGAACCTGGAGAATCTGGAGGGCGTGTCCATCTTCGGTTTCGTCTGCCCCGCAGATATGGCCAAGGTGCGTAAGGCT
>JAEIGA010005991.1_pt1 | contig 18500 bp, 15 predicted proteins | sample 9270691 | NCBI WGS metagenome assembly JAEIGA01 (sample SAMN17057246, study PRJNA624740) | gut metagenome | biome: biome; isolation source: fecal sample | host: Bos grunniens | place: China: Xizang | collected 2019
AACATATCATGCTATATACATAGTCATTATATATTCTCCTTGTACTTCTCTACAAAAAGTTTTATGGAATTGCTTTCAAAGAACGCTTCTTTTTAAAGTCGCTCACCAGGGTGTTTCCTGATTAGCGAGTGCAAAAGTACACACTTTTTTAATAACGGCCAAAACTTTTGATAAGAAAAATTAAAAGTGATGCACTACAAAAAATGGCAATCATGCACCAAATGCGTTATCTGCCAAACAATTAGGCGGAGCAAAAAAAATACGCCCTATTTGTCGCACGCCCTGTTTTGAGAGGTGCGGATTGCAAAAATCACACTTTATTACTAACTGGCAAAGCAAAAATTAAAGAAAAATACATAAAAATGTTGAAGAACATAAAAACAGTGGGGTATTTGACACCACAACAACCAGTATCTGAATCATGAAATGAGTATAAAAGCGTTTCGCTTATCAAAAAAAATACCCTCAAGAAACGACTCAAAAAACTGCGCTAAAAAACAAGCAAAAAATTATCTAAGGCTTTTTTCAAATTTCATTAGACCTTTTTTAAATTTCGCGCCGAGAAATTAAAAAAAGGTCTAGGTTTTTTCAAGAGAGGGAAAATACGGGATTTTTATAGTAAGGTGGTATATAAAAATAAGGTAATACTAACGGTAGGAATCGAACCTACGATATGCGAACCGAAGACCTTGGCCCGAGACCAGACGACAGCGAGAGGGAAAGGGGGCTGACCGACGACGCAAACCGCTCATCAGCGCAGCACCGCATTTACAGTACACCACTAACATCAATAACGAAGTCCCCCTATCATGAAAAAAAAGGTGGTGCGCATGTAATTCTTTCACATACGCACCACACATTATATATATAAGATACAAATCTATCTAAAAAGTATACCTAAAAAACAAAACGCAAGAGGTCGTTGAATATCGCATAACCCATGAGTGCAAAGAGCAAAATCATACCGAGGCTTTGCGCTATGCCAAGGAATTTGTCGGATGGCTTACGACGCGTAATGACTTCGTAAAGCAAGAAGAGCACATGTCCACCATCAAGAGCGGGAATGGGCAGGATATTCATAAAGGCGAGCATCAACGAAATAAAGGCTGTGAGCGACCAGAATCTGTGCCAGTCCCAAGCGTCGGGGAACATACTACCGATGGCGCCAAAGCTACCTACGCTCTTAGCCCCCTCGGCTGTAAAGAGGTATTTCAAGTCGGCCACGTAACCGTTCAGCACTTCCCAGCCATGAGCTACACCAGCAGGGAAAGATTCCAGGAAGCCATACGTCTGAGTGGTGACAGGATAATCTGCCATTGGGTTGTGCATAAAGATGCCCATACGGAAATCCTTGTCCAAATCAAATGTAAGTGTGTCGGGGGTAGTGGCACCAGCATGGAGTACTACTGCTGTGACACGACGCAGGGCTGCACTGTCGACTGGTGCAACGGTAGTTGCTGCTGTGCCTGAGCATGATGAAAGCAAGCCTTGTTTGGTAGGTTGTTGAGCAAGGAGGACATCTCGTATCTGTCCCATTTTTTGGTTGAACTCATTCCATGTAGAAAGTGAATCACCATTGAAAGCCAAAAGTCTATCACCCGCTTTGATGCCTACTACTTCAGCAGGTCCTCCGCCTTGCACACTATCAATCACTGCCGGTGCCAGAATGTCCATAAAACGAGGTTGTGACTGCAACATCTCGATCAAGTTGAGATCGCCTGGGAGGGAAAGTGCTACTTCCTTGCCCTCGCGCAACACAGTGACAGTCTTTGCTTCAGAGATATCTCGGAAGATATTGGCATCGTAGAGTGTGAACGCCTTATCATCAGCTTTAATAGGAATATCACCATCGCGGAAACCAAGTTGTTGAGCCGTTTCGTTGAACTTGAAGCCATGAGTCATCTTGTCGATTGGAACGTACTCGCGGCCCCAAGTGAAAAGGATCATAGCGTAGATGAAGAGGGCCAAAAGGAAATTGACCAACACACCACCGACCATAATGAGAAGACGCTGCCAAGCTGGTTTGTACATAAACATATTCTCGCGTGGCGTATCGTCTTTTTCCAAATCTTCGGCAGAGGTGCTCTCGTCTATCATCCCAGCGATGTTGACGTAACCGCCAAGGGGCAACCAACCGATGTGATAGTCAGTGCCACGCCAGGTAAAGAGGCGAAGCGTACCGCTAAACTTCTTGAATCCGAGATTTATTGATGGGTCGAAAAAGAGGCAGAATTTCTTAACTCTGACCTTGAAAAGTTTTGCAAACAAGAAGTGTCCGCCCTCGTGCAAAAGAATAAGGATGGCAAAACACAGGATCAGTTGCAATGCTTTGATGAAAAATGTTTCCATTGATTAATTGGTTTAGTTTTTCGTTGCTATATATTTGTTTTTAGAGTTCACTCGTTCACTTTTTTATTTGTTCACTAATTCAGTTGCAATACGTCGTGCTTCGCGGTCTGAATCAAAGTAGATCTCGAGTTCGGCTGAGTTAGAGAATGTAGCACGTTGCATGGTTTCGCTGATAATCTCGGCAATTCGTGGGAAAGCGATTTCTCCGCGACGGAAAGCCAGGTTGACCACCTCATTAGCAGCATTCATGATGCATGGCATATTGCCCCCTTGCACTATAGCCTTATAAGAAAAATCCAAACAAGGGAAGCGGTGCATATCTGCTGGATAGAAATGTAGGGCCTGGAGTTTGAAGAGATCCAAGCGGTTGTCCTGCATCGCAAGACGTTGTGGAAAACTGAATGCATATTGGATGGGCAACTTCATATCGGGTACACCGAGTTGTGCTTTGACAGCTCCATCCTCAAACTGCACTGCCGAGTGAACGATGCTCTCGGGATGTACTACGACCTCAACCTGTTCGGGGCTCACACCAAAGAGGTGGCATGCCTCGATCATTTCGAATCCTTTATTCATCATTGTGGCAGAGTCGATCGTAATCTTATCGCCCATCGACCAGTTGGGGTGCTTCAAGGCATCAGCAGGCGTAACAGCCGAAAGTTGTTCGGGCGTAAAATTGCGGAAGGGGCCACCTGAGGCTGTGAGCAGGATTTTTTCGATCGTGTTGACATCGTCTCCCACCAACGACTGGAATATCGCCGAATGTTCACTATCTACTGGCAATATAGGCACTTTGTGCTTCATAGCTTCAGCCATGATATATTCGCCAGCCACCACAAGCGTTTCCTTGTTTGCCAAAGCGATAGGTTTCCTGGCACGCAAAGCACTGACCGTAGGGCGTAAGCCTGCAAAACCAACCATTGCTGTAAGGACCATATCAACCTCAGCACATTGGCAGACATCACACAATGCCTGTTCACCAGTGTACACCTTGATCGGCAGATCGGTCAAAGCATCCGACACATATTGATATTTGTCCTCGGCGGCGATTACCACAGCATCTGGCATAAATTCGCGTGCTTGCTTGATCAGAAGATCTGCATTGCTACCCGCCGTCAAGATATAAGCTTCAAATTTATCAGCATGGGCACGAATCACATCCAATGCCTGAGTACCTATCGAACCTGTCGAACCAAGTATCGCTATTTTTTTCTTCATTTTCTTCAATCATTTATTTCCAAAATCCCTGGAGGCAAATCGAGGACTATAGAACGCTCCGTCATCGAAAACTCGACCAGGAAATCATCATGATAAGGCACCAGAAAAGCTTCATCATTAGCATTACGAATCGTAAGCAAGATGTTCATATTGCGATCATCCACCTCCTCAACAATACCTAAGACTTTTTCTTCAGCATCGTAGACGGTAAAGCCAGTCAGTGCTTTCCACGAGCGAAGTTCTGTATCCTCGTCGTCAGCCGGCAAAGCATTTTTGGGGTAAAACACCTTGGCACCCATAATGCGTTTTGCATCATGCTCCGACTCTATATTTTCGAAATGAAAGATGGCCGTTTGGTCGTTTTTAAATCTATATTCTGTCCAGAAGAAAGGCACCAATATACCATCCATCTCAAGGACTAAATATTCGGCATCACCGCGATCGAAAGCATCGTCTGTAAAAAGGATTTCCACATCGCCGCAAATACCACGCCATTTGCTCACTTTGCCGATATAAAAAACTTCTTCGTCTCGTATCATCCGCGTCTTCTAATTTTTGCACCAAGTGCACCAAGTCTTTGTTCTATATCTTCATAACCGCGGTCTATTTGTTCCACGTTTTCGATTTGGCTTGTTCCCTCTGCGCTCATTGCCGCAATAAGCAAAGCAATACCTGCACGAATATCAGGACTAACCATACGTTTGCCACGTAGCCTCAAGTTATTATCATGTCCCACGATTACGGCACGGTGTGGATCACAAAGAATGATCTGTGCACCCATTTCTATCAAATTGTCGACAAAGTATAAACGACTTTCAAACATCTTTTGATGCACTAAAAGTGTTCCCTTTGCTTGTGTCGCAATGACGATAAAGACACTAAGCAAGTCGGGGGTAAGTCCTGGCCAAGGCGCATCAGCCAAGACCATAAACGAACCATCTAGGAAACTTTCGATTTCGTAATGTTCGTGACGTGGTATATACAAATCGTCACCTCTACGTTCCATTTTAATTCCCAAACGAGAGAAAGCTTCGGGTATGATGCCTAAGTTTTCAAAAGAGACGTCCTTGATAGTTAACCCATCTCCGCACATAGCGCCCATACCAATGAAGCTACCCACTTCTATCATATCAGGCAAAATCTTGTGCTCAGCACCATGCAATGCTTTTACACCTTCGATAGTCAGAAGATTAGACCCTACCCCACTAATCTTAGCACCCATAGCCACAAGCAGCTTACAAAGTTGCTGGATATAAGGTTCACACGCAGCATTGTATATCGTTGTAGTGCCTTCTGCCAATACGGCTGCCATCACGATATTGCCTGTACCTGTCACTGAGGCTTCATCCAGGAGCATATAGGTACCTTTCAATCCTTCAGCCTTAATAGCAAATACCCCCTCTTCGCTATCATAAGAGAACTCTGCTCCGAGTTTCTTGAAGCCAAAGAAGTGTGTATCCAACCTTCTGCGACCTATTTTGTCACCGCCAGGTTTCGAAAGCACCGCGTAACCATATCTTGCCAAAAGCGGCCCAAGCAACAGCACACTACCTCTGAGGCGAGAACAGCTATCCAGGAATGCCTGACTTTTCAAGTAATCTAAATTCACGTCTGCTGCACAAAAAGTAAAATCCCCCTTAGCATTTTCCACCACACTCACATTCATATCCCTCAGCAATTGAATCAGATTGTTTACATCCAATATATTGGGGATATTCTTGATACGTACACTATGCTTGGTCAGGAGTGTTGCACAGATTACCTGCAAAGCTTCATTTTTGGCACCTTGCGGAATAATGTTTCCTTTCAAACGATGTCCACCCTCTATGATAAATGTTGACATATCTTATTTTGTATGTTTTTAATTTATTTTTTGAAATGAAATTAATAGCACATGCGATCACTAACGACGCTTTACCTTTAACCTTTTCTCCAAAAGCGGTAATACTTCATCTACCCTGATCACCCCCTGTGTATACATTTCTACATCTCTTGCTATTTTTTCATTTAGATTACCTTGTTCTCCTTTCCATTCGACCAGATTCTTTTTCATCCGTTGCAAAACTTTTATCAAGCCTCTTTCTCTATCCACAGCATTATCTAATTTTGCAATTTCCACAAGCATGTTTTCTATCAGACTACCATAGTGCAGATACTTAATGTTATTTCCAGGATATTCTAATTTTGACACAGGTTCTTCCTCCATCCGTCTGATGGGAAGTGGCCAGTCTATATCCAACTCATAGTTTGCTAAATAAGCCAAATGATCCCACAACACCTGCTCGTGTCCTTCCATCCCTTTCCATTCAGGGGTCAATCGTTCCATCACCTTAACAACTTTGTAAGCCTGCTTTGTTCTATCCTCACGGTCTGCAAATGTTTTCAACTGCTCTATCATTTGCACCACACACCTTCCGTATTCAGGCAGTTTCAGTGTCGGCATTTCAGTATTATAAGGTATATGTTGTATATTTTCTTTAGTCATGTGATTTGTTTGTATCAATCTAAATATAAGACGATATAATAAGACACAAAGTTACCAGCCTATATATGTATCGAAAACTCAACCCAGCAAAGATTTTGATTTTCCTGGTACAAAATCCTTCAGATAAAAAGGTGTATAATAAGCCATATCTTCTAAGCATCCTTTTGCCAAAGCCATTTCTGCCAAAGGTACCATATGCTTTGCTTGTGCCTTGATATTATCGACAAAGTGTGCATTGGGGTGTTTCAAAATCGCCTTGCATTTTTCAGCACCATTGCCAAAGAAATACACTGGTCCCAATTCTAACCACTCCTCAAAACTATTTTCATCTACCACCTTGGCATGCACTTCTTCCTGGGAACACAACGCCCGATCGTATATGGCAGTATACACTTCCATGCGTCTGGCATCTATCATGGGGCACAGCAATGCATCTTCAGGCAAATCATGATACAGTAAGACAGGAGTGCAGAGCAACTTCAGCGTCGGTACCGACACCATTGGAATATCTCGTCCATAGCACACCCCTTTAGCCATCGAGGCACCAATACGTAATCCCGTATACGAACCTGGACCGCTACTGAGCGCAACAGCATCCACTGGGATAGCATGACTATCTGCAAACGACAATACACTATCCACGAACCCTGCCAACACTTGTGCATGCGACTGTCCTTTGGTATCAATTTCTTGACACAGACATTTGCCGTCTTCGCTCAATGCAACTGAGCAAATATCCGTCGAAGTTTCAATATGGAGTATGGTTGACATTCTTTTTGTCTTTACGTATATACATATTCTGTGCAAAGTTAGCATTTGAATGCCACATTTCCAAATTTTTACGATGCTGACACGTTTTTTTTATTACTTTTGTAGCATGAAATATCACAAACGTTTTTCAAAAAGCGAAGTCCGGGGAATATTATTACTACTTGCAATCTTAATAATTTTCTGCGCTATTCGTTTTTTTAAACCATTCACAAACGAGGAAAAGTCCACTTTTACTCCCTCCGAATCTGAAGCCAAAGCACTCAGGGAATTTGCCTCTCGTACTCGACAGCAAGGCGATTCACAACTGGGCCATTCCAACGATTGGCAGACTGATTCAACAATGAATCAACCACACCCTGCTATACCATTTGACCCCAACACGGCATCAGAGGCAGAGATGACTCGCGCAGGATTAAAACCCTGGCAAGCGCGCAACGTTATCAAATATCGCGAGAAGGGTGGAGTGTGGCGCAGCAAAACACATTTCAAAAAACTTTATGGACTTACAGCCGAGGAGTACGAACAAATCGCTCCCCTACTTCTTCTTCCCGACAATCACAATACTTCTTATCCCAAACAAGGAGAATATATCGGAGATGATAAATCTTCCACCAACAACGCCACCCCAAGAAAAGAATATCCTAAGCAAGAAAAATTATCTCCGGGCATGACTGTCGACATCAACACAGCAGATACCACTTTACTGAAGCATATTCCTGGTATAGGTTCATATTATGCACAGAAGATATGCAAATACAGGGAGCGCCTGGGCGGTTTTGTCTCAGCGCAACAAATGGACGAAATCGAGGGTTTGCCATCAGATATCAAAGAATGGATCACAGTTTCTCCACATTTCTCTCCCGAGCGGGTCTTAATCAATCGTGCTACGTTCAAGACATTGATACATCACCCCTATTTAAACTACGAACAAACAAAAGCCATTGTCAATTACCGCAACAAATATGGCGCCATTCGCTCCTTTCAGGAATTGTCACTCGATACGAATTTCACCGAGCGAGATTTTAGGAGATTGCAACCCTACATAGACTTTTCAAAATAATACATCATGTGTGGATGCAAGGTGTAAGCAAACATAAAAATTCCCGGTTTAAGCAGACCCTTCGGGGTGCTAACCGGGAGTTTTACTAATCATTTTATTCCCAATTGGGCAGACATTCATAGCTTAAAATCACACTATCTTCACATGACCTCTTCAGTTTTCCATCCTTCACTTTGTCTGAAGTAGCGACACCTAAATCCTTTAGCAACTTCTGCGTCTGTATGGGCACTGTCAACACATTGTTGCTGCTTGGCGCATAGGCCATAAAGTATAAGTAAATGGGTTTGATGCTATACTGGCGCCTGCCATCCACATCATTGTATACGAGCAATTCCACCACATCACCATCCGCCATAGGTCTAGTCAGTTCGCGCATCTTGTAGCAACGGCTACCGAGCAACACATAGGGTTTGTTCTCAACATTGATGCTGGCAAAATCTGTATCTTCGGAAAACTGCGACAAACTTATCTCTTCCAGCGAAACGTTAGCACCAACCAAAATCTTTTCGTATGCCATGCGAGTGCCACTATTAGGTGAGGTAGCGAAGACATTGAGCGAATCTACATTTTTCATCAACATCCCCAATTCTTGCACAGAAATTTCCTGCTCGCGCAAGCATTTTGCATCCAGCCTACTGGTCACCTCCGGCACATTCTTCAAGCATATAGACAGGGTGTCATCGCCGAGATAGGTCTCGATCACCGAACCTGATTTCAGGAATTTCTCTTTGCTGGTAATTTTCAAAAAATCCTCTTCCTTCGCCCTGCTGGCTGAGATACACACGGGATAATATTGGGGCGTCTGCTGCGGAGAAATCACTTCCTCTGTGATGAGCAGCCATGCATTACCACTCGGCATGTGCACATAGTACGAAGACGGATAGCGATCCACCTGAACACCTTTGTATTGTTCAATATAATTTTTAGCAGAACCACCGCCCGCTATGAGCAATATGGGAGATTTGTCACAATGCCCCAGATAGAACATAGCACACAGCGCCAGCAGTGCACCCGCCAATAGCCCCGCTGCCACTTTCCACCACTGTTTTTTTGCTGAGGGCGTTGACTTTCTTTCACAAGTATTCTTGCCTGCGAAGTCTGCCAGGTATTCTTTTACCTTGAGCACCAGATCCTCGTCATTCTTATAAGAAATATAATAGTCTTCGCCACGCAGTAACCCATTGATATAAGCAATATCAGAAGTCACCTCGTCATACGCGTTCATAAATACCACCACCTTGGGGCGATTCTTCATCTTTTTGGTCTGCATTGACAGCAAATATTCCTCCTCTGTGTGTGGACCGATTTTATCCTTCAACACGAAGATTACAAGATGTGCTTTTTTAGTAATAAAGTCATTATATTCTTCTTGATTATTACCAAAAGTCTCATACGAAGACACACTGTAAGTCACCGCACCATTCACCTCCTCATTCCTGTGATTCAGGTCCGAAATCATAGCCTTCAGTTGCTGTCTTTGCCCTGCCAGATCTTTTGCTCCAGCTATAAAGATTTGTATCCTCTTTTTCATATCCCTGAAAAATTATCTTAACAACTATACCACATCAAAAATATTTCATTTTCGACAAGTGACGACACAAAGATATATCTTTTTGACAATTTATGATATATTCTTCATTAAAAAGTTAAATAATATTGAATCACACCATTTTGCATTGTATTTTTATCTCGCGTGCCGTCATCTTTTTTTTTAGTAAAAAATCCTCGTAAAACAAACCAAGACCTTTTTGAAATTTCGCGACGTGTCGTTAAAAAAAGGTTAGACTTTTTTCAAACTAAGTCTAACCTTTTTTCTCTTATTTTCATTTCAAATCAACCCACACTTATTTCAAACGTCATGGGGCGTCATTTTTTCCCATATCTTTCTGTATATAGGGCTATTTGTCAACACCTGTCGTCCCCCTACCAGAACGAACTGCTCACGGGCACGAGTAATGGCTACGTTGAGTTTACGATCGATCACGACACCATCGACGCTGACGGGCTGAGAGAGCAGGTTGACAGCATGTGGACTATGAATGGTGGTGCCAAAAATAATGAGATCTCGCTGGCTACCTTGGTAACACTCGACGGTATCTATGGTGATAGCATCGGCACAAGGCACCTCGGCATTACGTAGAGCATTGCGTACCATGGCTATTTGTGCACGAAAGGGGACTATGATACCTATTCGTTTTGACATTTCCTGCACACGGTCTACGCCCACCTGCATCAATTGCCAATAGGCTTGCACAACCCTTGCGATTACTTCTGCTTCGGCAGGATTGGCCTTTTCAGTCAATGGTATTTCTTCGGGTACAACATCTATAGCCAACAGACGGTGTGTAGCAAGAGCGCACTGCATATCGTCGGTGGGAGCAACGGGAAAGGCGAGTTCACCCTGTTGGTGCGCCAAGGGTACGGGACTGAGGCGTCCACCATAATAATCGGCATTGACAAGGTCGCAAATGTCGGGGTGCATGCGTCCCTGCACATCCAAATAGCCTAAACAATTCGAACAATCATGGGTGAGAATATAGCGATGAAGGCGTTCGAACAAAGAACAATCAAGGCGCAATAGATCTATATCGAGTAAGTCGGGCGAGGCGGGCTGTGCACACTGCGACGGCTGCTGAACGACGGCTGGCAATTGTTTATGATCGCCAATAAGGATAAACTTGGGTATGGCGGATTGTGGACCGAGACCATCTGTCAATACTGGATGAGCCACGGCAGATAGCAGACCAAGCAGTTGGGGTTCGAGCACCTGAGATGCCTCATCAATGATTGCACACGAGAAACGACGCAGAGCAAATAGGTCCATTCGCCCCGACATCGTCGTGACTGTGCTGACAAAGATAGGGGTGCGAGCAAGAGCCTGACACAATGATGCACGATTGGGGCATCGGTTCGTCATTGCATCAAGGGTGCGCTGCGCCCAGGGTGCATCGATGTCCGTAGGAGTGCCGATACGTAGATAGTCTGCTTCGGGATGCTGCTCCGCCAACAACGATTCGAGCATATTGCATATCTCGTCAACTGCACGATGTGTATAGGCCATGAGCAATAGCGCACTACTATTATGTCCATCCTTATAACCCAACAGAAATTCGTGAACCATAGCACGCAGGGCTACATTAGTCTTGCCCGTCCCTGGAGGCCCTACTAACAAGAAATAATCCCTGGCACGTTTGGCACGTAACACAATATCTGCCACACGTGGAGCATAGTGTCCCAACAAAGTCTGCGTATCATCAGATTCAGGTGAACGCTGACCTAACAATAATGTTTGACGATGTGCGGGGGCACTAAGCAGAGCATAGACGCCACGCATGGCATGCCGCATGGGAACATCCGTACTGTCGCGTTCGATCACATAAATGGATGTGCGAGAGAATAGCGCCACATGTCGCTGAGGAAATGACAAATCCAGGGTGAGATACTTGGCAGACATATCATGAATATAGCCTCTGAGCAGCAATGACGTCGAGACATTGTCGTCTTCACTGGTCTGCTGATAGCATTGCACCATCTCGCCTATATTGAAATTTGGTATATAACCTTCTCCCAAATCTGGCATACGAAAGACTATACGAGTGATGGTGTGCAGATCCCTGTACACTTTGCTTGCACCCTCGCCTTTAGGGATATCAGGACTATACGGACGCAAGTCTTTATCTATCTGTGGAATATCGGTAGAGTGAGTTTCTTCTTCACCAAACAATTCATGAATATACAACTGTGGAATCATATCACCTGAAGCCACCTTGGAAGCAGCATCCATACGCCAAACTCGCGAAAAGCCACGTGTAGAGCCAATGCGATTGTTGTCGGTCTTGGAGAGAAAATGTTCGCGATAAAGAAAAGCCATCTGCTCGCAAAAATAACTGCGCAATACCCCTTTTGCTTCCTGCATTGGTCTCAACAAATCTTGCAATTGGGGTGCCAGATATTGTTCAAAGAAACGGCCCGACATACGAGTTGTGTTGAGCGATTCAACAGAGAGTGTAGAAAGGCAATCGTGCCATGCATCCGAGGAGCGCAATTGCATCTCGAGCGCAACAATACGATTGCGCAACATCAGCACACGTGCCACAGCCTCCATCGCACTGCGTTGATTCCACAAGTAGGGATAGAGAGAGTAGAGCAGATAGGTTTCGATTTCATTGCGGGGAATATTACGATTGAAGTGCAGGATTTCCTTGTAGAGCGACATCTGCAACACGTGTTCGTCTTTAGGACGGAGGGGAGCATTGCCAAATCCTTCAGCCTTTCCGCTTTTCAACTCCAGGATACGACAGAAGTCATCCGTCATTACGTCAAATCGCCCACGCAGACCTAATATAGGACAGATGAATGTGGGTTCGAGGATCAAATGTTCGGGCAATAGTCCAACCTCTGGACAAACGAACTGCTTGCTTACCATAGTGCGGATGCGCTCAAAATGTCCACGTGCTTTACCGAAATAGTTGCGATCTATCGACACATCTGGGTGGCAATAGGAAAGTGGCGTACTCTGAAAAGCCTTGCGCATAGATTGCATATAGAGAGCATCAGGCGTCAAAAGTTCACCTCGCTTGTCATCTGCATCAACTACACCCGCTTGATGAACACAGCGGTCCATGAAGATATTGGCAGCATTACCCATCAGAATAGGCTCTGTATTGACTGATGGTTGCAACTGTGACAATATATAATTATAGGGAGAATCGCCATAAGGACGCAAACAAGCCGTCAGTGCACTGACATCAATCAAGTAGTCTGGCTCAAGTATTATCACCCATGGGCGCACTACTTCGCCCTCTACCCACCCCTCAACCAAGTGCAGGGTATTGCCTTCGTGCAATAAGGGATAGAGAGAATCAAATTTCTCGTCATTGATAATCCAGTGACCACCTTCACCCCTCACCACGACGCCATGATCTTTCACTTCCTCTACCACCACACACAGACATTTGAAATCATACTTGTGCCCTCGCTCTACTATTGGAGTAAAAGCCGTGCCTACCTCTATATCCCACGATTGGAAATCACGGGGAAGTGGTACAGCAAAGAACTCTCGCACCCAATGGGCAAAGTGCAACACATCCTGATGATAGCGCTGCTGGTCTGTATCTTCCTTGTTTGTCAGGACACGATGCAAGCGGCGACGCAAACTATCACCTAATCGAGGATCAACACCACGATTTTTACATACTGAGAAGAGACGCGAGAAGAGATTGGTAAAGCCAATCGACAACCCCTCAGACTGCTCAGCACAAATGCGTTGAAGCAGGTCGTAGAGTTGGACGTATCTGTCGGACATACGTTCATCTCGGAAATAGAGTTGACGTAAAGCGTCATAGATGTCTTGTGGTGTCATCATTCGGCTTGCATTTTGAAAAATTCAGGATCGTCAGGTGTGTATATCTTTTGTTTACTCCGCTTTTGTTTGGTTTCTGCACGATGGGGTATACTACTATCTCCTCCTCGTCCACTCAAATCAGAAGGAGACAAACTTTCTATCTGACCACCATAAGAACGGAATCTGTCACACACTGCATTGACATAATTATACGTTTCCGAGCCTATCATATATCCATATTTCACCACAGGATCACGATAGTATGCCGGTTCAGACAAATGCAATATATAAGGAGCCACATCACTCCAACTCTGTGCATTCTTTCCAGCCTTCTTAGCCAGCGCCATTGCATCTCTCACGTGCCCTATCCCACCATTATAGGAAGCAAGCATAAACTTTACCCTTTCGTCTGGCATTTTTATATCAGAAAGCGATCTGAGCAAGCCACTAATCACACGCGCCGAAGCAGCAACATTTTCAGCGGGGTCAAATATATTCTCCTCTGATAGTCCCATTGAAGCTGCAGTCGCAGGCATCAATTGCATCAACCCCTTAGCCCCGGCCCACGACTGAGCCGAAGGGTCAAAACATGATTCTTGATAACACATCGCAGCCAATAGTCGCCAGTCACATCCTGCCGTAGAGGCATTTTTCTTAAACAAGTCATCATAACGAGAGATTGTGCCTGTCGACCTCGACAAGAAAGGCTCGTAAACCCTGCGCGTCACAAGTGTGCGATTTGCCGCCTCTGCTTTCACACCTGCATCCACCTCTGCCTTCACATCCTCACTATACCAATTGTTCAGCACCTCTGCCAGACCTTTCGCCCTGCCACTCACAGCCCAACTATAACGTCCTGTCTGATCCTTGACGCCTGCTGCCACAAGACCCTCTCTCTTCAACATTTCAGTGGGGAGCAATATACCAGCCACATCCACGTCCCCCGACTTCAACTTCTCGATTAATTCAAGTGTATCGCGCACCAATTCCACACGCACACGCAATCCATCCGCACCTGCGAAATGAGCCGCATATCCATATTGCAATCCCATCTCGCGACCATGAAATTCATAATAAGTATCTGGGCCACTCATCGTCGCCCAAATCAATTCACCCGAACTCTTAATCTTATCCCACAAGTCACTATTTTTCGTACTATCAGGAACGGCAAATGCCGCATTCCCCTCAATCGGTCTTTGCTTATCATGACAACCTACAATCAAACAAAAAAAGCTTAACGATAAAAGTACATTTTTACTAAAATATTGTATTTTTGCCATCACATCTATTTATAAATCGATTTACACCCATACGAAGGAATGGACCTGCCATCAGCTCATCCATATAAGAGGGCACAATAAGATTCCACTCAGTCCCTCACTTTATTGGCTTACAAAGTTACACAAATCTTCTTATATAAATATTATGATCAAGCATATTGTATTATTTCAACTCCGCCAGGACATCAGCGCAGAAATCCGTAGCGCAGTCATGCACACCTTCAAGCAAGCCATCGAGGCCCTCCCCCACTCTATCCCCTGCATCCGTCAGATTCATGTAGGTTTCAACGTTAATCCTGCCGAGAAGTGGGATGTCTGCCTCGAAAGCACGTTCGACTCAATGGAGGACCTTGATACCTATGCACAGCACCCCGATCACAAAGCCGCAGCAGGTGACTTTGTGCCATACGTAACAGGACGTGCTTGCACGGATTTTGAAGTGTAAGTATTTCTCTAAAATCCAAGCAACGAAAAGCCTACTCCCAAGTTCTTAGGAATAGGCTTTTTTCTATAAATACTATTTACTTGCTTAAATCAATAAGAATATTTATGGCAAAAGTTTTTCTCTTATAGAAGCAGGTATGATTGACTCCACTTCTTCTATGTATTCACCTTCCATAATTTTTTCTATAATATTTTTCTGTTCTACCTTTAAACGTTGGTCTATTTTTCCTAATTGCCCCATAACAATAAGATTAGCTTCTTGAACAGTAATTCTTCCATACACCTGATAATCTGGTATATAAATACTGGCAAACAAATTCCAGTGCCACTTTTCTATTGACCCCAGAACACAATGATAATAGATCCAGGCTGCTCTATATGCATTATTTACATCTCCAAAAAGTCTATAAGTCGTTAAACAATCTAGTATTTCCTTGTAGGCTTTCGCCATTCTATTAAAGGCAAATCCGCCTTTAAATAATCTATCAAAAAATCCCATTATGTATATCTATTTATTTTGTTAAACAATTCTTGTTGCTGAGCTTCTTGCAGCTTCTCCATCATTTTTTCTTCATCCATATCTTCTGGAAAACTACGTTCTATTTTCACATTTCCCAAAAGTGGATTATTTTTTATCACAATTTGAATTGTCAAATATCCAAAAGTTTGATGTAACAAAAATGACTGGGCACCCGCAGGTCCGGATCTTCCAATATTCATAAATGTATTAGTCTCTTGAATTACTCTTACTCTAGGATCTGAGTCTAAAAGTGATTGTACGAGCTTTGGATATTTCTTTCTTATTCCTCCTTGAGACTTCATTTCTTCCGATTGAAGGTAGCTATCGTAAATAAATTTTACTATAACTAAAACAATAACGATAATTATAAATTTCAACATAACTAGACATTTTTTCGTTAATAAATTCACCAGCAATATTAAATTTAACTTCTATGTTAAGTTTTATTAAAATTTGACAGACTTAAAACTTTCTTATTATTAAAACAAATATTCTAAATACGTTACACTTGTTCCCTTATTTACGCACACAAAAAAGCGCGGAACTTTTAGTATATCCCTGTCCTAAGGTGTTTGGCGTTACCTAACCAACAGAATAACCAAAAGCCCACGCCTATACAGCGCGAGCATTTTTGCTATATTCTTGTTGGTTCATCTTTAGTCGCCAAACTTTAAGGAACACAGAATAAAGCTAAAACGCTTTTCCAATATTTTAAAGTGTGCGTATCATTTATACGCTATGTTTCATAGGCAAATAGGTGTTAGTCTATTAATAAATTTGATTGACTACGCAAATGTAGTTAAAATTTAGAAAAGATTATAGGGATAGTGTACTTTTTTAAACAAAAGTTAGATTAGTAAGAGAGGATTCACATAGATGTGAGACACCTATTTTTTCTGATGGAATAGGTATTTTTTTGTCAAAAAGTTCAATTCCATCTTCAAAATTTGCCGATATCGGCAAGAATTAAGTACATTTGCACTAAAATATAGAAAAAAACTTGCCGATAAGATGAAATATATCTCTATCTCTCAGTATGCAAAAATTCATAACATCAGCGAACGTACCGCACGAAACTATTGTGCTCAAGGAAAAATAGAAGGGGCGTTTTTGACTGGTAAAACTTGGAATATTCCAGAAGATGCTACTTTACCAACAAGGGGCAAAGTACGAATTTCCCCACTACTATTACGCCTACGCGAAGAAAAAAATAGTAGACTGAAAGGCGGCATATATCACCGCACACAAATAGATCTAACCTACAACTCAAATCATATTGAGGGGAGCAGATTGACAGAAGAGCAAACACGACATATCTTTGAGACTCATACTTTAGGAGTAACTACAGAGGACACCAGAATCGATGACATTATAGAAACTGTCAATCACTTCCATTGCATTGACTATATCATTAACCATGCTACCAATAAAATCACTGAGGCAAATATTAAACAATTACACTTGATGCTAAAAACAGGTACATCAGACAGCAACAAAGATTGGTTTAATGTAGGTGAATACAAGCGTTTGCCCAACGAAGTGGGTGGCATAGACACGACGCTCCCTGAAGATGTGCCCAAAGAAATAAAGCGACTGCTGAAGGACTATAATGAGGCGCCTCAACAAACACTTCACGAAATCCTTGACTTCCATGTCCGCTTCGAACGTATTCACCCCTTTCAAGATGGCAACGGGCGCATTGGTCGTTTGCTGATGTTTTGGCAATGCTTGCAAGCTCAAATTGTACCATTTATTATTACCCAGGACCTACGTTTGTTCTACTATCGCGGTCTTCAGAACTGGGGACATATTGACGAATATCTCACCGACACTTGCCTTACTGCACAAGACAGATACAAGGCCTTGTTAGAATATTTTAGAGTAAAATTTTGACAATAGAAGATTAAAAAATATATACCTAAGTTTGTCAAAATTTTTCGCATTTTCGGAGCACGAGAATCGCTTAAAATCATTCGAGCGATGAGTTGGTCGGATTTACGAGACCTACGGTGCATTAAAAAGACCTTACTTTTTAACAAAATCTAAGGGCAATTGGGATTTAGTGAAGAAAATAACAATCAAAAGGGTCTATCTTAGACAAATCTACCCTTATCGCAGGAAAATCTACAAGTAATGTAGAAATTTCTAAGAGTAATGTAGATAAAATTATCCGTAATGTAGTTCAAAAAAGGTCTTGACTTTTTTCAAAAAGGTTAAGGCTTTTACTTTCTGCCCTTACTTCAGACCCAACGTGCCGTTCTATTTCACAAAGTGCATTTGTCAAAATTTTTCGCATTTTTTGCACTGCATTTAGAATGCCCTGTTGGGGTAAAAAAAGAGGGATGCACATCATCACGATGGCATCCCTCTATTGTCGTTTAATTTTAATCGTTGATCGTTAATTATTCCGTGCGATAATCAGCAAGCTGTTCGGCAGTCATATTCATTACCCAAGCGTGGTGTTTGATTACCTCGGCCTCGGCAAAGTTGGCATACACACGTGCTGAGCGTTCGAACATCTCTGGTGCTTGAGTGGCATTATATTGTATCAAGTGCAACATGATGACGTCGGCAGCCATTTCGACTAGGTGGCGTGCGCAAATATCATGGAACTCTTGATCCTTAGCCTCTTTGACATAGTTTGTTGCTTCTTCGAAGAGGTCCGCCATCTTCTTGGCACGTGCTTGCAGAGGCTTCATCGCTTCGCTGACCTCGGCAGCTTCGAATTCGCGCATTTGTGCCAGGTACGACCCGTTGGTAACGTAACGAATGGCTGCTACGACTTGCAGCTGGGTGGTGCCTTCGTAGATATTGGTGATGCGGGCGTCGCGTGCATAGCGCTGGATGGGATAGTCCATCATGAATCCCGAACCGCCGTGGATCTGCAGCGCATCGTAGGTGTTTTGGTTGCAGTATTCTGAGTTCATACCCTTAGCCAATGGTGTGAGCGAGTCGGCCAACTTGGCATACTTCTTTTGCTCCTGGCGTTCTTCGGGCGTCAACTTGCGTTCGCGAGCGATATCGTCCAG
>JAEIGA010005992.1_pt1 | contig 18499 bp, 11 predicted proteins | sample 9270691 | NCBI WGS metagenome assembly JAEIGA01 (sample SAMN17057246, study PRJNA624740) | gut metagenome | biome: biome; isolation source: fecal sample | host: Bos grunniens | place: China: Xizang | collected 2019
ACTCCCTATGACCCAAAAGGCGAAAAGCACTCTTCTCGCAAGCCGCTCATAGAAAACGACGCTGTATTCTTCCCGGCCTCCGAGCTTCCAAGACGCTTCAGGATTGATACGATAATCGTTGGAGAGGCGTATCATACCGATCTTGAAGAAATCTGCGCCTGTATCCGCCGCGCCGCCGAGCGCAAGGAAGTTATTTGCATTACTTCACACAATATCGCGCCGGACGCAAAGCATATTCACATGAAAAGCGAATGGCTTGAGCGTATTCTCTCAGTCGCGAAAGAATGCGGCATTGCTATGTTAGGCTTTGATGAATTGCCGTAGTTGGCTTTTATGAATTTTTTCGGCGGCGCGTCGGCCGAGATCATAAACGCGCTGCATCGTTTCGCTGTCGTGGCAGACGCGCGAAATCTCAAGCGGCTTTTCGGGCGCGATGAGAAGTGCAACCCCACGAACTACGCGCTTTAAAATGTTTGAATGTTGGAATGTTTGAACGAAAGTTGTACAGACGACTAACACGATCGCAATATGGTATAATACTTGGCGATTTTATGAATATAAGAGGAAGAATCAATGAATAAAAAAGTCTTTTTGTGCTTGCTGCTCGCTTCATTCGTGGCAAATTCGTCATTTTGCGCGGCGATGATACATATTTCGCCTAATGGTAACGACAAGACGGGTAATGGCAGTAAAGCCCGTCCGTATGCCACTTTGGCCAAAGCGGTGGAAGCCACGAAGAAAAACCGCGATAAAACTTATGAGATCGTTCTTGCCGATGGAACATATCGCTTTTCAAGCCCGGTTGTGATTGGTCCCGATACGCCCATTTCGTGTATACGCGCGGCAAACCCCGGAAAGGCGATTCTTTCAGGCGCAGTTGAAATCAATGGTTGGAAGAAAGATCCCGATGACGACAGATTTTTAATAGCGGACATTCCGTTTGAAATAAATGCAAGCGCCGGGTATTGTCTGGTCGTAAACAACGCTAAGGCCAGCATGGCTCTTTATCCGGCGAAAAACAAATCCGCCTTGCCTTATTACGGATCAAATTCGGATGTCGAGCTTAACAATCGCACTGTTCTTCGTTATAATACGAGCAAACTGCCGAAGAAGGATATGTTTAAAGATCTCGATTTGAGTTCGGCGCGTCTTATTATTCCCCAGGAATGGGCGACTACGCGTCCTTACATAGCCACAAACGATTGGCAGAACGGCATTTTTTACTTAAAGGGGCGCACAGATATGCCGATTGGACGATTTAATCAGGGCTACAGAGTGTTAAATTCGATTCATGGAATGACCGAGCCCGGAAAATGGATGTACGAGGGGACTTCCGGGCGTATCCGTTATTGGCCTAAAAAAGGCGAGACCCTCGACAATATTAAAGCGTCCATTTCAAGGGCGCCGCGTATAATCTCGGCATACAAGGCCAAAGATCTTCGCATCTCAGGTCTTGTTCTGGAAGGTTGCAGTGTTCAGCCAGGTTCCGGAATGTATTCAAAGAAGGGGCCTGCTGCTGTAATCGGCGGGTGGAGCACAAAAAGGATGATTGTTGAAGATTGTGAAATCCGCAACGCGGCCGGCACGGGAATTCTCGTCACAAAGCCTCAGGATATGCAGGTGCGTCGCTGCAAGATCCATGGAATGGGCGGATCGGGCGTTCATTACGCAGACGGCGGCAAGGGCGGCGGAATTTATGATTGTGAAATTTACAACATAGGCGCAGAAGGCGCATATTTGGAACTTCGCGAAGTTACGCTCAAATCTTCGCACATTCATCACGTCGGACGCAGCGCCGCCACGCTATGGACGACGGGTGCGCAGGTCATATCGAATGAGTTTCATCACACGATGCTTTCAAGCCGCGATGGCGGAGCCATCTACGGCGCTATGAACAACTCGCTTTTTGAAGGCAACTACTGTCATGATTGCGGCGGTTGGCCGGGGCTTTATAATGACGAAGGCGGAAAAGAGACCGTTTACCGCGGCAATAAGTTCGTTAACTGCTGGTGGCCGTTTCACATGCATCAGACAAGAGATATCGTATTTACCAATAACACGATGGAGTGCGATGGGGCTATGCGCTTTTCGTTCCAAGGTTCGGCAAATGCCGTTTTTCGCAACAATTTAATTCGCTCGCCAAAAGAAATTACGAGCGATAAATATGTCGATCACTGCAAAGTGTGGGAGAATTACGTTGAGACGGGGTCTTCTAAGCGTGGCTGGAGCGGTCGCAAACTTGTGCGCTTGGAGAAAAAAGTGATGCCTCTTAAATCTCCGTGCTACGCATTTCCGACAAAAGGTCCTGTTTTCCCTAAAGGCGGAAAGATGGATTCTTCCATGTTCGCGACGCCCTGGACGGTAGCCAGAAATTTCGATCGCGACGAGAAAGGCTGTCATGCCCCAGGAATACCGGGCTGCTTCCTCTATATGGGTTATGATGCGGAAAACCTTTATATAAAGGCCAACTACGAATACAATAAATTCGTGTATTACCCGGGTTGTACGACCATAGGCAGCGCCGAGTGGGGAAAATGGGACGGTCTTAAGTTTTTCTTTAAGAATCTTGAGATTACGGTCTTTATCGACGGAACGGTGCTTTCCTCCGACCCGACATTGCGCTTTGACGAGACAAATTCTTCTGTAGTCAAACGCGGCGGCACGGGAGCTAAAGGTTATCGCGTCATGCTGGCGATACCTCTTAAGCGCTTCGGCCTTGATTCGATGACGGTTGAGTCGTTGGTCGGCAAGACAATAAATTTCGATGCGCTCTTTTATAACGCCCAATATAAAGAGACGCGCTATTATGAAGGGCCTTCAAAAGGCAATAACCTTCCCGGGGTGATCAGGCTTGGCGCTCCCGGCTCGAAGCCTGTCGAAACGAAGGAGGAGATCGTAAAGGAAAATCCGCCCAAAGCGGCAGACTCGGATGTGCTTACGGTAGAGTGGGGCGCTAAGGACCGCGATGAGTGGGAGAAGGTAAAGCGTCCTGAAACGCTGAAATGGTTCTTGGAGAACGAATACGGCATAAGGCCGAAATCTGTAGATGAGGCGAAGCCTTCGTTTGAATGTATAGAAAAAAAGTATATGGACGGCGGCGAAATTCTAAAGCGTAAGATTCGCGTCAAGTATGAAGGAAAATACGGAAAAAACTTTTTTGACGTAACGCTTTTTCAGCCGCAGGGCAAAGAGAATCTGCCGTTAATGATTCTACTTTGCAACCGTCCGCAGGTTATGAAATTCCCGGAAGATAGAGTGCCTGATGTTCCTTTTTGGCCTGTGAGAGAGATTCTCTCCAGAGGCTTCGCTACGGCGGCTTTTATGCTTTCGGACTTAAGCCCCGAGACGTATAATCCGAAAACGGCCCACGCCAAAGGCGTCATTCCCTGTTTTGAAAAGCCGCAAGACCGCACGCCGACAAGCTGGGGCACGCTTTCGGCTTGGGCTTGGGGTGCAAGTAAGTTTGTTGATTGGGTTGAAGGGGAGAAAGAGTTCGATACCTCCCGCATAGGAGTCGTCGGGCACAGTAGAGGCGGTAAGGCCGCTTTGATAGCTGGGGTTCTGGATGAGCGCTTTTCGCTGGTCTGCTCAAATAATTCCGGGTGCGGAGGGGCTAAACTTAATCGAATGAAATTACCGAAAAGTGAATATTATAATTCATTTTTGCATTATAAGGTAACTTATTGGTTCTGTGAGAATATGCAGAAGGTATTTCCCGGACGCGAACATATAATTGAGCACGATCAGGATGAGTGGTTGGCTCTTATCGCGCCGAGAAAGCTGTGTGTTGCGTCTGCGACAGAAGATTTTTGGGCAGGACCTCCCGGAGAGTATTTCGCCTCCGAGCGGGCTAAGCGCATTTGGAAGCTTTATGGCTTGGAGAAGAGAGTAAAGCATCATGTCAGAAAAGGAAAACATGATCTGACATCGTTTGACTGGATGCACTATCTTGATGCCATGCAATACAAGTGACGCGGCAATATGGGTATTTTACAATAGGCAAAAATATGGTATAATTGCATCCCGTTCAAGGGTGATAGCCTACTTGAGGTTTGGATATAGGCTTAGTCCTTCGAAGGAAAGAAATTTGATATGTGGAATTACTCTGAAAAAATGATGGATCACTTCCGCAATCCGCGGAATGTCGGAAAAATTGAAAACCCTGACGGCACGGCGACTGTCGGGTCGCTCGCTTGCGGAGACGCTTTGACGTTTCAGTTTAAACTTGGTGAAGATGGAAGAATCGCCGAAGCGAAATTTCAGACTTTTGGCTGTGCGAGCGCAATTGCTTCCAGTTCGGCTCTTACCGAGATGGTTCTTGGAAAAACCCTTGAGGAAGCCTCGAAAATAACAAATGCGGAAATTGCCGATTATTTAGGTGGTCTTCCGGCGCAGAAGATGCACTGCTCCGTTATGGGGCGCGAGGCGCTTGAGGCAGCGATTAAGAATTTCAAAACCGGCGAAGTCGCCGATAAGGATCTTGAAGAGAAAAAGCTTTGCAGCTGTTTTAACGTTTCGGAAAATGAGGTTCGCCGTCAAATAACCGAAAATTCTCTTACCAGCGTAGATGAAGTCGTTAATTTTACGAAAGCTGGTGCCGGGTGCGGGATGTGCCGCGATCGTATCGAGGAGATCTTAAAGGAACTCGGCGTATGAAGACGGGTTTCGATAATGATAAGTATTTAAAAGAACAGTCTGAAGAAATTCGGCGCAGAGCGGGAAAATACGGCAGACTTTATCTTGAGTTCGGCGGAAAGTTGATGAACGATTTTCACGCCGCGAGATGTTTGCCGGGGTATGACCCTAACGTAAAGCTCAGGCTCTTGCAGTCATTGAAAGATCAGGCCGAGATTATACTTTGCATTTACGCAGGCGATATCGAGCGAAAGAAAATGCGCGCCGATTTCGGCATTTCCTACGCCGATGACGCGATGAAGCTCATAGATGATCTGCGCAATCTCGGGCTTCTTGTAAGAGGCGTTGTAATAACACGTTATCAGGAGCAGCCGGCCGCCCGGCAATTCCGCGCAAAGCTTGAGCTGCGCGGCGTACGCGTGTATTTTCACTATAAAACGGCCGGATATCCGGCTGATGTGGATACGATCGTCTCCGACATGGGCTACGGAAAGAACGAATACGTTAAAACCGAGCGTCCCATCGTCGTAGTGACAGCGCCTGGTCCCGGGTCCGGAAAGTTCGCCACATGTCTTACCCAGATTTATCATGAGTATCGAATGGGTAATGTCGCCGGGTATTCAAAATTCGAATCGTTCCCCGTCTGGAACCTTTCGCTTGACCACCCGCTGAACATCGCTTATGAGGCCGCGACAATCGATCTCAACGATAAAAACATGATCGATCCGTATCATCTCGAGGCATACGGGAAAGAGGCTGTCAATTACAACCGTGACATCGACGCGTTTCCGCTTCTCGTCGCCATTTGGCAGAAAATGACGAAAGGCGCCTGTCCTTACCGCAGTCCGACCGACATGGGCGTTAACCGCATCGGTTTTGGCATAATTGACGATGAGGTGGTAAGAAACGCTTGCAAGCAGGAAGTCATCCGCAGATTTCTGCGTTACCAATGTTTGTTCGCCGAGGCCGGTATCGACAGGGCTTCCGTTGAACGCGCCAATCAACTTATGACGTCGCTTTGCCTAAAGCCGGAGGATCGCGTTGTTGTTGAAGCGGCCCGCAGAACGGCGGAAGAAGCCCATTTGCAAGGAAAGGGCAAGGCGGGCGGCACGATTGTTTCAGGCTCGGCCATTCAGCTTAAAGACGGGCGCATAGTAACGGGAAGAAATTCCGACGAAATGCACGCGGCGGCCGCGATGGTGATGAACGCCGTCAAAACGCTTTCAGGAATACCGTCGCAGATACCGCTTATCAGTCCAAACATCATAAGATCAATCGCCCACATGAAGCAGGATATTCTTAAGGTCGGCTATACAAGTCTTAACCTTGATGAAGCGCTTATAGGGCTGGCCATTTCTTCTACGACAAATCCAGCGGCGCAAATCGCGATGGAGAAGCTTTCTGAGTTGAGGGGCTGTGAAGTGCACATGACGCACATGGTGACCCCCGGCGATGAAGCGGGGCTGCGCAGATTGGGGTGCCGCTACACATCTGATCCTTATTACGCATCTAACCGTCTGTTCAACGATCAGTAACGGAGGATTTATGAAAATTATCGGAGAACGCATTTTTGCAAAGGACAGCAATGGAGCGCTTTGCAGCAGAATCGGTACAATATTTTTAAAAGGCAACACCCTTATCACGGAAAAGGGTGTTCATGCCATGCAGAGACTTCTTTGGATCAAACATCTTAACGATGAGCGCAAGGCCGCCGGGAAACCTGAGCTTACACTTGAAGAGGAAGAGGCTGAAATCGCCGAATCCGTCGACCTGATTTTTACGGAGGAGTTCGTTCTCATAAGGCCCGATCCCGACAGAATGGACCTTGCGCTCAGAGCGGATGAAGAATTGCAAAAGATTGTTTCTAAACGTTTGATACGTTTCTTGAACACCAATGCGTTGAAAGTGCGGCGCGCGCTTATGGAACGCGGGGAAAACTGGCGTATGGCGCGTCAGCCGATTTCACAGGAAGACATGGCGCAGCAGATACGCTCGTCGATTACGGCGATTGACGAACTGCCGATTTACTATTACAACCGCTCTTGCGGCACGAGGTACATAACGGCTTCCGGCTACAGCTACGTCGAGCAGCTTGATAACGTGGCTTTTCGCAGACAGATAAAGGAAGTTGTCCAAGGCCTTAACAAGCGTAATCGTCTTGGGCAGAATGAAATTGATCTGTTTCCGCTTACAACGCCGCCGGAAATCAAGAAGGCTTTGAAAACGCTCAATGCGGATGACTATGACGACGAATCCTTAAGGGCGCTTTGTATGAAGATCGATCTTGACTGGCGTATGTCCATGCCGGTTGATCTTCGTGACGAGACGATAGACAATTTTGAATGGCGCAACGCCATGTGTCATGCGATAACGCGTCGCCCGAATGAAACGGCCGCCGAGGAGCAGGAGCTCATATCCGGCATTTCGCCAGAATTTTACAGGCAGATTGAGTGGTTGCCCGGGCTTAGGATATTAAACGGCCGCGTAGTGTTCGATTCAATTTATGATGAAGCGGTTCATTCTCCGTCGCCTGAAGTTAAAGCCATATGCGACCTAAGGGTGAAAAGTTTTCTCTTTAACACCACCCGTCTCTTCGGAAGCCTTGATTTCATCAACATCGGCCGCATATCCCGCTCGCTTGCGCGCAAACCCATTGAAGGTAACCGCCGTGGCAATGTTTATATCATGCAATATCGCGAGCACGGGGCAGCCGAAATTAAAGTGATGATGATCCGCCTTCAGAAATGGGGCGTATCTGAACGGCTTGACGAGGGCAAAGATCTTTTGCGCGCAATTGTCGAAAGCGACGAGTATTCGGATTATGTTCTCGATCGCCGTCTTATGTGCAGGCAGCTTGGAATGAATCTTCCAAAGCGCTTGGGGTTCGGCCATTTCACCGAGCAGTATCACGGAGATAATAAATATAATTCAATGTCGCTCAGAACCGCGTATTTCGTGCGCGGCTATGTGCACGGCTTAGCCTCAGATAAAGTCCCGGTAGCAAAATTGCATAACCCTCTCTGGGCGACAAAGTTCGCCGCGCTTATGGGTGGGGCTGCCGCTACGGATATGATTGTCGGCAGGCGAAATTCTCTTACGAAAGAAGTTGTGTTTGACACCGACTATGAAATCGTTCAAATCGGCGAAGACTCTCTTCCATATGAAATACGCATTACGGATCATGCGGGCAGTTTTGTGGACTACGAAGGTGCATTTGAGGACGTGATCGGTTCGTATGCGCGATTTGCGCTCTCCCGCCGTGATGTAGTCAGCGACTATCCTTCCTTCGTCAAGGCTTATGTCGACGCTTTCAAGGCGAAGCTCGTCGAGACGAAAGCCGCCTATCAAAATCGCCGTGCAGCTTTTGACGAGCTGTTTGCCGATAGACCCTACGACACGAACGGTTCAGGCGCTTACCGCTGGAAGTGCGCATTGAAAAGATTGGAGTTATGCGACCCCGAGATGTTGGCGGCGAAACTTAAAGCTGCATCGCAATGCTGAAATATGCTTTAAGACGCGTTCTCGAGACAATACCGACGACAATCGGAATTGTACTTTTGACGTTTGTTCTTTTTAATGTCGTGGGCGGTTCTCCCGCCGTGACGGTTTTGGGAAAGAATGCGTCCAAAGAGACTATCGAGGCGTTCAATCGTAAATACGGATATGATAAACCGCTTATTTTCGGGCCGCTGACCGGCGTAAAGGATTTTTTTGATACTCAGTTTTTTAATTTTGCATGTGATATCTGCAAAGGCGATTTCGGGTATTCGGTAGAAAGCGATGAGCCTGTAGTCGACATTCTTAAACGCGGGGTAGGGCCCAGCTTGTCGTTGACCGTGCCGATACTTCTCGGCGGAACAATCGTGGCGTTAATGTTGGCGATGATCGCATCGGCCAATAGAGGCGGTGTCTTCGACAAGGCTGTTCTTTTTTTCTCCACCGCCCTTATGAGCATCAATTACGTTGTATGGGTCCTCGCCGGTCAGTTTTTTCTCTCGTTTAAGCTGGGTGTATTTCCGGTGTGGGGATATGAAGGGTGGTTTTATTTGGCGTTGCCGGTTGCCATAGGTGTATTTTCGTCGTTAGGCGCGGATGTGAGATTCTTCCGTATGGCCTTGCTGGATGAAATGTACAAGCCGTACGTTCTGACGGCCCGTTCGAAGAAATTGTCGCAATCCGTAATAATGGTAAGACACGTTTTGCGCAACGCCCTGATACCGGTCGTTACGTATGTATCGCTGTCGATACCGTATCTTTTTACGGGTTCGCTTCTTCTTGAGAGCTTTTTCGGTATTCCTGGTTTGGGCAATGTCTCGATAAACGCGATTCACTCCGCCGATATGGCCGTTGTAAGAAGCGTTGTCGTTTTGGGCGCGATAGTTTATCAGTTTGTCAATCTCGCTACAGATCTTCTTTACGCGCTTTTGGACCCACGCATCAGATTAAACGGCGCCGCTGTTTGATTTTGCATACGAGTACGTACGACAGGATCATTGCGCTATACCATAGAGCGCATTCGGTAAAGGACCATTTGGGAATTTCGTAATCCGAAAAAGGCAATCGTGAGACGGCCTCGGAAATCAATGTCATGTTTTCGCAGGCTAAAGCGGATAGATTGTTCAGGTGGGAGGCGATTGTTTTTGAGACGTAACTTGAAAGGGCGCCAAGAGTGCCTCCTGTAATGCTTATCCCGGCAAGCGGCATGGTGATGAGATTGGCTATCAGACCGCCAGGCGTAATTCGCTCGAAGACTCTTGCCGCTATCGGAACTCCCGCGGCCCAGGCTGCAAAAGTGACATAAACCGAAGTGAATTTTTTAGGCGCTACTCTGAGACATAAAAGAATTGACAGCATTACTGAGAAGGAGAGGAGACTTCCGATATTGATGATCATTCTCGGCGAAAAAATGTGTATCAAAAGAAATGTCTGACACCATGCGCGAAGAGAATCGCATTTCCGGTAGAATACGGTAGAGGCGAGATAAAATGTGGCCATGGTAGATGCTCTGACTGCGCTAGGAGGGCAGCCAATAACAAATACATACAACCACAGAACGGGAATCGCAAAAACGGGGGCTATGTTATAAGGACATAAGAGAAGAAGAAAAAGAATTAAAATCGTTTGCGCTATGATCATCACATGAAAACCGGATACGGCGAAAAGATGCATCGTGCCAGATTCGATAAAAACCTGTTTCGTCTTTTTGGGCAGTTTTTCTTTCTCTCCGAGCAAGATGGCCTTGTTGAGAGCTGCGGCTTGCGGACGGTTTTCAAGACCTATGCCTATGCGTTTTGAAAGATCGCATTTTATTCTTTTTACGACAATTATTTCATCTTCGTGCGCTTTGTAATGTTGTCGCTCTCGCATCCAAGGGTTTGTTCTAAGAGTATTTTCGATTTCGCATGATGAAAAAAGCGCGATGGCAAAGCCAAAGAAAAAAATTGAACATACAGGCCAAAAGCGCCATTGGTAGGCAAAGCCTATTGAAGATGTCGTAGCGGCAACAATAGCAAAGAAAGGCCATGTCGCTGAAGAAAGACAGAGCCATAAGGATAATGCCTCGCCGGCGGCGAGAGCAGCGCATAACGGCAAAAGTTTCATGTCTATATGATATCACATTTTGAAAAAAGAAAAATAACATGATTATAACGTCCTATTTCATGATTATTGAAAAAAATGGATTATAGACACGATTGAAGAGATTCAGTGGAGGTATATTACAAGAATGTTTTGGTTGCCAACCCCTTGCATTTTCAAAAAAGAAAGGGTACAATACTGATGTGCTCACGAGCACAATAATCACAAAAAAAATAAAAGAGAGAATAAATCAGATATGAATGTTAAAATCATTGCCTTAATTAGTGTTGCTGGTTGCTTGATGATAGCTGTTTCCTCTGCGATGGGTGTTGGAGTTCGAGAAGAAGGCGATTTGCCGCCTCAACCATCTAACGAAGTAGGCATGACACCAGGCGGTATTCAGAAAAAGTATGTCGGGCTTCTCTTTGACGTTATCAATACGACGCCTTCGAATATTCTCGCCAACGCAGATCAGTTCGCCGAACATGCGCCATACCTTGACGGCGTTGCAATCGCTTTACATGATATTCCCGCCATTACACCTGAAGGAACGGTCGTGACCGCACAGCATCATACGATCATGCATCCGACCCAGCGGTGGACGCGCGATGCGATTAAGGATCAGCTCCCGATTTTGAAGGAGATTGTCAAGAAGCCGAACCTTAAAGAGAGTTTTCTTCTTTTCTGGCAGACGCCCGGACACAAGACAAATCGTCTAGACTGGGCGGATGACAAGGCGTGGGCGAACTACGCCGAGAATATGGCGAATGTCGCGTGGCTCGCAAAGGAGGCGGGGCTGAAGGGGCTGATGCTCGACCCTGAAGAATACAAGCTCGCCCCGCAGTATATCCATACCGATCGAGATCCGCCTTTCGACGTGTGCGCACGCCTCGCGCGCCAGCGCGGCCGCGAAGTCTTTACGCGCGTCTTTAAGGAATTTCCCGATGCGGTAATCTGGTCGCTCTGGTTCTTCCAGCGCTTTTCATGGTGGATGGAGGGCGGCAGCCAGCAGTACCCGCTCAACTATTGCGACGATTCTGCCGAGCTATCGCAGCATTATTACAACGGCATGCTCGATGCGATGACCCCTCAGTCGCGTGCGGTCGACGGCGCCGAACAGTATTCGGGCTCGTCGCTCGATAATACGTTTATTCATGTTTTCATCAATCAGTCATTAGGGGCAATGGCGTTTGTCGCGCCCGAGAACATGGACAAATTCCGCTCGCAGTTCCACTTCGCGAATACGCATTTTCTCGATATGTACACGCTGAGCGCCAAGCCTTCGAGCCGCTGGTACCACGGGCCGGTGAACGGTTCGCGCTTAGAGCATTTGCGTCTCAACCTCCGGCAGTCGCTCCGCGCCTCGTCGAAGTATGTATGGATTTACGCTGAACGCAACGGTAAGCTTTTCAACTGGCGCAATGGTCATTATTCAAAGCAGAAAACATGGGAAGAGGTGATTCCCGGCATGACTGAAACGATGATGATGGTTAAAGATCCGACGGGGCTTGCCGAACGCCGCAAGGCTCAGCTTAAGGCTGAAGGTAAACTCGTCAATCTCGCGAACGATTTCAAGCCGGTCATTTTGGAAAATCCCGGCAACGACCGTGAATTTGTCGGCGCGAAAGGCGAGAGCAGTTATGTAAAGGGCCTTAAGAGCGGCGAAAGGTATCAGATTTCGGCCGAATGTTCGATTTCATCGATGCATGCTGATCCGAAGAGTATTTATCGCACCCATCTTCGCGTCTATTGGATGAAAGGCGATAAGCGTTTGAGCGACAAGGCGGTTGAAATACCGTTGCCCGAAGGAGGCGTAACTCCGAAGCAGCGTTCGGTGTCGGCTTATGGGGTTGTCGTCGTTCCTGAAGGCGCGGATGCAATGTATATTGAGGCGGCTGCCAACCTTAAGTGTGGAGAGGATGCGAGAGTCTGGAATTTGGTCGTCTCGGATGCTCTCGATCCGGTCGTTCCCGAAAAAGCCAAGGCAGGCAAGTGGGTGTATGACGAGAAAAACAAGACGCTTTCCAACGGCACCTGGCTTCTTTCCGCCCAAGTCGATAAAAAGTGGAAGATGATGACCGTGCGCGGCAACAATGAAAAGACCGTCGGCGAAGGTGTGCTTGATCTGATGAGCGTCAAAGACGATACGGGCTATCTCGTCACGCGCCTCGGTAAACTCATGAGGGTCGAGAAAATGACGGGTGTCGTGGCGCCTCAGGTGTCGACGCTCCTCGATGGCGGTATTTCAGGTTCAACCAATGTAAGGCAGCTCGTTTTAGGGTCTGTGGCCGTGCCAAGTTGGGCGAAGTCGGAATTTTCAAAGCGCAGAGCGCTCGTCGCCAAGTCAGGGTGCAGGACGCAGATTAAGAAGAAATTCGACAAGCGCTGGTATTATTCAACGCGTCCGGTGAAGCGTCCTCAAGAGCCGCTTTCCGTCAAAGGAGTAAAGCCCGGTGAACTTTACAGCGTCGGGCTTTCGATGAAGCGTCGCGGCGGCGGCTGGGCGTTGAACAAGGTTTGCTTCCGCGGAGCCGGGACGAATGTCCCCGGGCGTGTTCAATCGCTCGCCATGCGTCAGGAGCGCAAAGACAATGTCTGGCGTTCGGGCGAGATCGTTGTTCGTGTGCCGGAAGGAGCCGATGAAATGTACTTTGATATTTCAGCTGAAGTCGGTGCAAAGGTCGGCTACTACGAATACAAAGATTTTAAGGTTTATAAAATCGGCGAGCCTCTCCCCGTTTGGCCGGCGGAATGTCTCCGGGAGAAGACATGGGGCCGAAAGTAAAAATCTGACTAAAGGAGGTTGTAATATGAAAATAAAATTGAATTCAATTATTGCTGTTTTAGGCATGACGGTTTTCGTATCGCCGGCTTCCTTTGCGCGAAAGATTACAGATCTCTCTTTTCTGCACGACGCAAACAGCGGTTTGCAGGCGAAGGTGAAATTCGAAAAGGGCACTGCCGGCGCCGATTATGCGCTTTATGTCGTTTGGGATTTTGTCGATCATGGCACGAATCTGCACGACTGGCCCAATGCCAACACCGTTCGCGTCGATCCGATTGATCCAGAAGCGACCGAGGCGGTTGTGAGTCTCCCTTCCGGTGTGAGACGGACGAATGCGTTTAGAGCCTTTTTCGCCCGGCCTGCGCGGACAGGGGACGATATTAAGCTCATTTCCGCCATTCGCTCTGCCGGGAGCGCTTATATTGATACGGGACATCTCTGCACCCCGAAATGTGAAGTCTTTTTGGATTTTAATGTTTTGGGTTATACTGGCTCCGGAGATAATAACACGTATAAATACCGTAATTTTTTAGGCACCTATTCAGATGGGGTTTACTTGTCCATGCGAGCTTTTGTGTGGCTCTACGGCAACTGTTATATTGGGTGCGGCCCAGATAATGATACTATTCGGGCTGCAATCTGTCCTCCGGGAGGTAAAACCATCCAACCGACAAGCGGGCGAACGAAAATCACGCTGACACCCTCAATACGGAGCGTTCATTTTGTTAAAGATACTCATGATTTACATCTGGACTTTCCGTTCAACGGCGCAACAGAAAATTCGCAATATACTCTTACGCTTTTTGGCGCCAAGGGTTCTAAGGGTGTCAGTGGAATTCTGCCAGCCGGTGTTATTTATTCTGCCTCAATAAAGGAAGGCCTTAATTATGTTCGGAAGATGTATCCGGCGGTGAAAGACGGCGTTGCCGGTCTTTGGGATGCGATCGATGATAAATTTTATCCCTCATCCGGCGCAAATGCTTTCTTGACGACAGATGCGCAGGACGTTTCGTACGAAGAGGTATCGTTCAACAAGCAGGTCAACGATGTCATTATCCCGCGCGACAATCAAATTTCAGTCTCTCACTGCGAAATGATTTCAACACGCCGTGTTAGCGGGCTGTCGTTTATCCGCAGAGAGGACGGTACTACGCGCGGCCGAGTGACCTTTACAGCCGGATCAAGCGGCGATGTTGATATTCTTTATTTAGCGTGGGGTGAGATTGACTACGGCGAAAACATGGAAGATTGGCCGAATCTAAAGCGCATTGGTGCGCTACGGCCGAATGAAACGTCAAAGTCATTTATTTTTGAAGGCGGATTGGATCCTCAACAATATTACCGTCCTTTTCTTGCGACCGCCTGGCGTCCAACCGCTTCGAAAGCGCTTGAGTACATACGCTCCGCAGGCGAAGCGTATGTTGACACGGGTTATTTTGTTACGCCGAATACCGAGATTAAACTTGATTTTCAAACGTCTGAACCATCAGGTAGTTATTATGGCGTCTATTCCACCGGAACAGAGTATGGCATCGTGACGACCGGCACTAGTACAAAACTTCAACTTTATTATAACATTAATGGAATAACTACATGGGCGAATAATTTCGATAATGTTAATGCGTTGTCGCGTATAACCATAAAGACTAAAGGAATTAAAATAACGGCAGGTAGTTCTTCGAAAACGGGAAATAAAAGTCATGCGGGTGTCGATCAAGCGACCATGCCGCTCTATGTCTTTGCTGCCAGTAAAAAAGAGGCAAGCGAAGTTATTCCTGGCGGTATCATGAAATCAGGACTTCTTTATGGCGCATCCATTTTTGAAGACGGCGCGTATAAGCGCAGGTTTTATCCGTCTGTAAATGAAGAAGGTACGGCAGGACTGTGGGATCAGGTGGAAAATAAATTCTATCCTTCGAAAGGCGCAAATGGTTTTCTTGCAACCGATAGTGAGGGGAACGATATTCCCGAGGCCGCCTTCCCGGTTGAGACGGGCTATACTTCGTCCGCCGCAGTGAAGGGGACGCGCAAGACGGGTTTTAGCATTGTTGTCAGGTGAGGGAGAAGGTACGAGGGATGAGTAAAGAGGAGGAGGAAAAATGAAAAATGTTTTAGTGATTGCTGTTGCGCTGTTCGCCGTCGCGCTGACGGCGGAGGCCGCTGTCAATGTGCGCGATTTCGGCGCGAAGGGCGACGGCGTCTCCGACGATACGGCGGCCATTCAGGCCGCTATCGACGCGGTGGCCGCACAAGGCGGCGGGAAAATCATTTTCCCCTATGCGCCGAACGGCTACCGCATTGCGCGGCCGGCGAAAGAGTTTGTCGACGGCAAACCCTGCCGCGGGCAGCTTGTGATTCCGCCGAAGAGCGGTCTTAACATCGCCTTTGAGGGCGAAATGCCCTGCAAGCTTCTCTATTCCTATCAGGTGCGCCCGATGGACGCGGTGAAGAATAACTACACGCCGACGCGTTTCGGTACGATGCGAATGCCCAATACGTGTCTTTTTTCCGACTGGACGCCGCCCGAGGAGCGTGACCCCACCGCCCGCCCCTGGACGATTCTCTCAACGGTTGAGGGCAACAGCTGCCGCGGGAAGTTCTCCGTTTCGCTCGTCTCGATTCGGAATCTCGAATTCCGCGCGCATCTCGACAAGGAGGTGATGTACCCGCGCGGCGGATGCGTGAATCTCCAGAATTCCTCGCGCGCGATCGTGCGCGATTCGCAGTTCTGCCTTGATGACAATGTCGGCGACACGCTTCTCGGGAAATCGCTCCAGCCGAACCCCTGCCATACGGTGGGACTTATGATGTCGGGCGATCAGAACGACAATCAGGTCATCGACAACGTCGCCGTGCAGGGCTTTCGCTACGGCATTGTTCTCGGCGAGCATGTTGTCGCCAATTATCTTTATGTGCACAATTGCGAGGAGGGCGTCGTCTTTCACGACGCGACGCATCTCTCGACCATCGGGCACATCGTCGCCCAGCATAACCGCGTCATTCTCTCGACGACGACGACCAACCTCTTCGGTCACGGCCGCTCGCCGTGCAATGTGGAAATCGGCTCCATCAACTATGAGAGCGGCCGCCACCATCTGCCGGTCGTCTCCCGGCTCGTGACGGCGGTCAACGATCCCGAGAACCGTTTTCGCGGCTATCTCAAATGGCATCAGCCGTGGGGCGACGGGGAGTTTCCCGTCGTGGGCGCTGAAAATCTGAAAATAACGAAATTCGGAGAATAAGAAATGAATAGAGTGATGATGGTCCTTGGCGCTTGCGTTCTTTCGGCAACGACGGTCGCCGCAGAGGCGCCGAAGGTCGATCCGCGTGCCGGCGAACCGGTTGGCGAGCGCATTTACCTTTGGCCGAAGGGCAAGGTTCCGGATATGGAAGAGCATCAGTACAACGAGCCATTTATCGAATGGTTCATTCCGTCCAACAAGACGACCGATGCGGTGATGATCCTTTCGTGCGGCGGCGGGTATAATCGTTGCGCCTGGACCCCCGAAGGCAACGGGTCTGGTCTTTTCAAAGATTGGCTTCTTGAAAAAGGATTGACGGTTGTGCGTCTTCACTACCGCACGGGGAGATCAAAGAAAAAAGCCTACTTTACCGCCGCATGGCAGGATGCCCAGCGTGCGGTACGGCTTGTTCGCGGCGGGGCGGCGAAGCATGGCGTCAGCCCGGATAAAATCGGCTTTTACGGCTTTTCCGCCGCCGCTCATCAGGCGCTTTTGATGGCGGTATCTTCCGAGACGAAGAAGTATGAGGGTATTGACGAAATTGATAACTTGCCGTGCAATATCAATTGGGTAGTTGCATGTTTCCCGGCGTATGTCTTAAGGAATCCCAAGTATCCCAAGCCTAATGATGAATTCAAGTTCGAAGGAACAATTCCTCCCGTCTTTCTGATGCATGGCGATGCCGATCACCATACGCCGATGGCCAGTATCCGCATGTACGAGAAACTCCATGCGATGAAAGTCCCCGTTGAAATGCATATCTTGGCGACTCGCGGACATGACCTTTGGTCGAAGGCCGAACCGGGAACGCCCGCTGCCGAGTGGAAAGAAATGATCTGGCGCTGGCTCGTACAGATGAAATTCTGCACCGCTAAATGAGAACATCCGCCCACGAACGTTATGATGACAATCACACGGTAAGATAGGATGTTTTCAGCCATGAACCGTAGCCTTTGTCTTGTATCATGTCGGCTGCAATTATAAGCGGCAGTGCGTTTTCAATGATCTCAGTTGTAATTTAATAATCTAAAAGAACGGATAAACCGATGAAATTGAAAAATAGATTCATTCTTGCGGCATTGGTCGCGGCGATGGGATTGACGGTAAACGCCGGTTGGGTGTATACCACGACGGGAACGAATGACAAGGGCGTTGAAGTGGGGGTTCTTAGCGATGACAATTGGTCGTTCGGTGTTACGTGCAAGGATAGAAATGATGGCACGAAGGGCCTGTCTATTGATTGCACGTTGGAAGGATTTGAATGTAGAGCAACTGAGCCGTGTCCGATTGATTTTACCTCTGGTATTACAGGGCAGGAGGGGATAAGCTACAAAGTTGTTGAATTTGTACGAGGTAGAGTTAATAATTGCTCGAACTCTCCTATGACAGAAGATCATCTTAAATTAATTACTGAGTTCATTGCTCCAGATTGTATATCGATTGGTCATCAAGGGGTTGGAAAGCAGTTTTTTGGTGCTTCAAATTTGCGAAAAGTACAATTTAGTTCAGAGCTTAAAATTCAAAAGGGGAGTTCGATTTTTAAGGACTGCATTTCATTGGTAGATTTTTATCCTCGTACATTAGTTAGTACCGGTGATATTTCGGAAATTTTCAAGGGTTGCATCAAATTAGATGGCGTTTTTCATTTGCCCGATATGACTTCTGTTCACAAAGGAATGTTTAGTGGTACGTTAGTGGGTGAAGTGGTAGCGCCGAATGTAAAGGAGATAGGAGAATCCGCCTTTCAGAATTGTGGCAATTTTACCAATCTCGTAACAGATTCTAAGGTGGAGAGTATTGGTCGTTGGGCATTTTCAAATTGCCCGAAAATCGATATGGAATTCGTGACAAAAATGTTGCATAAGGAACTTAAGCGTCTTGGAAATTCACAAACAAATCAGAGGTCTGAAATTTTTTCGGGATGTACTGGCATCGAAGGGGAACTTGTTTGGAGCCTTCCGCAGATAGATATGAATATTGTTCCTAATAAATGTTTTAAGGATTGCACAAATATTACAAAAGTAATCTTCAAAACGCCGATAGACGAGATGCGTGAGGAGGCTTTTTTAAACTTAAATGAGGGAGCGGAGATTTATTTATCTTCTCGGGTTCCTTCGTCCTTCGGGCGCAGTGCCGTCGGGAATTGCCGTAAAAAGCAGAATAAGGATGACACTATTGCGACTCTCTGGCCAAAGGTCTATCTTTCAGCGGAGACCAAGGATGAATGGCTGACTGTAATGGGGCAAAACAACTGTGTTAT
>JAEIGA010005993.1_pt1 | contig 18498 bp, 16 predicted proteins | sample 9270691 | NCBI WGS metagenome assembly JAEIGA01 (sample SAMN17057246, study PRJNA624740) | gut metagenome | biome: biome; isolation source: fecal sample | host: Bos grunniens | place: China: Xizang | collected 2019
GAAACAACTGACACTTGGACTTATAAGTGCGACTCATACGGAAATGTAATTGAAAAGATTTCTTATGTCACAGACACGTCTTGTCCGCGTTATCGCACAGAGTATCGTATTTCATATAGATAATTACATTTATAAGAAAATATCATATACCACCAAATTAATTCTCTTGAATTACGGAGAAGTCAGTCATTAAACATTTAACTATATTAAATATTTTTTTCGTCGGTTCCCACACAAAACAACAACCGCCATAATGTCTAACATTAAAGCGGCTGAATATGGTTCATTCGGGGTTTTCGTCAGTTTCTGGAGCGTAATACAATCCCATTTGGGAAATCATGGCTGTAAGTCTGGATGCTGTTATGGTTACACGTACTTTAGAGGTCTGAATGTCAGGGAATCTCAAAAGTCTTTTATATCCGACTGTTGTACCTTCGGCGATCTTTTCCCACTGCCCGTCTTTCCAGGCTTCCAAGGTGAAGCCTTCCACTCTCTGCCCCTTGGAAATGTCCTCCCGGATCATGAAGGTGTTGACCGAGAAACCAGGTGCAACATCCAGTATCATGCTGCTTCCCTCGGCTGCCTTCCAGAGCTTCCTTGTTCCGCAGGCAAGGTCGGTGCTGAATGTCTCGTCAAGATATTTCCGCAGCTCCAGAAGTCTCTGAGTGTCGATTTCGTGAATCAGTCCACGAGTGTCAGGAGGAATGTTCAAAAGTAGGACGGAGTTGCGTCCCACGGATTTATAATATATGTCCACAAGGTGTTCCAACGATTTTACCTCCCTGTCTTGATAGGGATGATAGAACCATCCCGGACGGATTGACACGTCCACTTCCGACGGATACCAAAACACTTCCTGTGCCTTTCCTATCAGATCTCTACTGCCCAGGTCCTTGGACATCTCCACAAGGCCAAGGCTTCCGTTCTGTTCGGTCGAACGTGCATATGACAAAGGTGTGAAAGCTGTCGTGCTCCACTCGGTTTCGCGTCCGACGCCGCCTTCATTACCGACCCAGCGGACATCATCTCCCATAATGGCCGTTACAGCGTCAGGTTGTAATCTGTTCACCACTTCCAATATTGCCGACCAGTCATAGACCTGTTTCTTCCCGTTTGGTCCTTCTCCGCAGGCTCCGTCCAACCACACCTCTCCCACTTCTCCATAGTTTGTCAGGAGTTCTGTAAGCTGCCTGATGAAAAATGCATTATAGGCAGGGGAGTCTCCATAGCATTCGGCATTTCTGTCCCATGGAGAGAGGTAGAAGCCGAACCCTATGCCGTATTCCCTGCAGGCGTCGCTGAACTCGCGTAAAACGTCCCCGTTTCCGTTTTCCCATGGCGAGTTCTTGACAGAATATTCTGTTGTGGAAGTCTGCCAAAGACAAAATCCGTCGTGGTGTTTTGCGGTAATTATAGCCATCTTGAATCCAGCATCCTTCAGCGTGCGCACCCACTGCCTGCAGTCCAGTTCGGAAGGGTTGAATAATGCCGGCGAGTCCTTTCCGTCACCCCATTCGTTCCCTGTGAATGTGTTCATTCCGAAGTGCAGGAATGCAGTCAGTTCGAGTGACTGCCACTGCATCTGTTTCCGGGAAGGGACAACCCTGGCCGCCATCTCCACCTTTTCCTCGGGCGTTGCACCGTATGGAAAACGGACTGACTGAATGTATCTTGTACTTTGAGCGCATCCTGTAATAATAAGGATGAGCAGCAGCGGTAATATCTTTTTCATGCTATTCTTGAGCTGGTTCAATTTCGAGTATTTCCTCTGGCTCCTTGAGTTCCTTTCCTTTGCTGAGCTTCACCCCGAGGGCCATCACCTGTTTTGCCGAGGTGGTGATGCTCTGACCTTCCGGCTTGAGCTTGCTCACACCGCTGTTGTAAGCAGAGTTCACACTCTTGATCTTCTTTCCAAGATCGATATATCCTTCGTAGAATGCTGCCACGCGGTCGATCATGTTCTGGGCTGCCTGAGTTATCTTCTGGGTGTTGGTGTCATGCTGGAACTTGTTCCAAGTGAGCTGCATGATCTTCAGAAATGGCATGATTGTCTGCTCTGTGGCGATCAATACATTTTTCTGATATGCCTCCTGCCAAAGCGCAGGCTCCTTCTCCAATGCCACTCTGAAGGCCATATCACGAGGCATGAACATCAATACATAGTCTGCGAACGGCTTTGCTGCCTTCTTTGCATACTCTTTCTTTGCCAGTTCATCAATATGTTTGCGCACACTCTTGACATGTCTGTCCAATGCATCTGATTTCGAAGCCTCATCAGTCGCGTTCATGTAATCAACAAACGCTGTGAGCGACACCTTTGAGTCTACTATAAGGTCCTTCTGCTCAAATCCGTCCTTGAAGTGGAATACGAAGTCCGGACGGCTGAGGTCGTCGTTTGCAGCCTCTCTGCTGTAGTGCTTGCCCTCCTGCAAGCCCTCTCCTGCAAGAATGGCATCCAGAAAGTTCTCGCCGAAGCAGCCCTGCACCTTAGGTTTTCCTGTAAGCGCCTCCGAAAGGCTGTCTGCTTTCTTTCCCACGTCAGATGTCTTCTCCTGCATCTCCTTAACAGCGTGCTTGAGCTGTTCTGAGAGCTTGGTTGTCGTCTCCACATGGCTTTCAGCATTCTCCTTCATTGCCTTTTCCATTGCACTGATGCTTTCCTTAAGTGGCTTAAGGATGTTGTCCATATTGTTCTGATTGCCTTCCTCGAGCTCTTTCTCACGTTTCTTGAGCAGTCTCTCGGTCTCGGCCGTCATGCTTGCCACCACTGTCTCCTTCATCTCCTTAAGAGCCTTTTCATAGTTTGTCTGGGCCTGTTGTGACAGTCTTTCACTGTTCTCCATCTCTTTCCTGTGGACTTCCTTCAATGTCTCAGCCTCCTTTCTTGCTAGATCGAGTTCTCCTTTATGCACGGAACGCATCACAAACCAGGTGATGCCTGCTGCCGCAGCAGCTGATACGATAGCTATTATAACAGTAGTCATGATATGATGTGTTTCTATGTTACATACGTACTAAATTAGAAATTGTTACGCAATAACTCAAAATTTCTTACCTTTATCGCCACAAATACTCAGCATATGAACGAGAAAGTTAAAAAACTCCTGCACCTTATAGCAATGAGCGTCGCACTGGCCGCCGTCGTGGTCTTTGCCGTGATTCATGCGATGACTGCTCTGGACGGCCAATACGGCACCCTTCTGATGATAGCGTATGGTCTCATGTTCGTCTGGGCTGCCTGTCGTGTGTTTGTGCTGGCAAAGGAGTTTAAAAGATTAGATTAACAAAAAAAGGTTGACATCAGCGATGTCAACCTTTTTATATGATTGATAATCCGGAGACTATCTGTACTGTGCGAACTCAACGTCCTTAGCGGCTCTAGCAGCAAGCTTCTCATTCTTGCAAGCCTTCTCAAGGTTTGTCTTCACACCCTCTGCGTTGCCCTGGCGAGCAGCAGCTACGGCGCGTACATAGTAAGACTTAGGGCACTTGCAAGTCATCTTGTCAGCAGCAGCGTAGTTTCCTACGAGGACCTGAGCAAGAGCAGCGTTGCACTCTGTTGAGCCAGCGAGCTTAGCTGCAGCAGCCTGGTAGTTACCCTTAAGGATGTCGATAACAGCTGCGTTCTTCACTGAAGCAGCGTTGCCTGCGAGAGCGAAGTACTTGGCAGCAGCCTCGAGGTCATTGTTGCGGAGAGCGATAACACCCATAGCGTTGTTCCAGTCAGCGTCCTTCTGGCATGAAGCAAGAGCAGCCTCAGCCTTCTTGAGCTCGTTCATCTTGATGTAAGTTACACCAAGGTTATACTGAGCGGCAGCGCTGTTAAACTTCTCAGCAGCCTTCTTGTAAAGGTTTACCTTCTGGTCGTTGTCCTTAACGAGAGTTGCAGCGCGAAGGATAGCAGTCTCATCGAGAACGTCGATGTTCTCCTCTACGAGAGCAAGAAGCTCCTCGCTTGTGTAGTTCTTGTACTCAACGTTAGCGATGAATCTTGCACGACGAAGCTCAGGGAGAACCTCCTTAGCAAGAACAGAGAATACCTTTGACATGTTTCTGATCTCCTTCTCACGAACAGCAGGATCGCTGTACATAGAAAGAACGCGGATGATGAGCTCCTTGTCAGCGATGTCTGAAGCAGCAACGAGCTCCTGGAAGCCTTCCCAGTCCTCAGCGATGCTTGTGACGTTTACTGGAGAGTCAACAGCAATCTTCTTAGTTACCTTGCCGTATGCCTTCTCAGCTGACTTAGAACGGTTGTCAGAAAGCTTTGCGTTCTGATCCTCCTTTCCGTCTGGTGAAGCATAAGCAACAACGTCTGTGCTTACAAGAGTCTTGCGCTCATTTGCAAGAATCTCCTGGAGAGCAGCCTGGAAGTCCTTGATAGACTGAGATTTAAGCTGGCTGTTTCTTACGTTTGAGCTGCTGATCTGATAAAGGATCTGACCCTCTGCAGTCTGCTTGATGACCTCCTGGTAGTTGTCTGCCTTAAGATCAAGAGCACCGCACTTGTCAACGAGCATGTAAGTTGTGTTTGCACCGTCAGCGACCTTCTTCGAAGGCATGTCAATTGCCTTAGACTTGTGCTTTACAACACCACGAAGCTCAAGGTAGCAGTTCTCCATGCCTGGTGCGTACTCGAAGTGAACCTTCTTTGTGATTGTTGCACCAGCTGAAGGAACAACCTCGTAGTTGTCCTCAACCTTCTCACCCTGGAATACGTAAGGCTCCATAGCAACCTCACCACCATCGAATACGATAACTGGAGTTACCTCGAGGATAGCCTTAGGGTGGAAATAGTCCTCAGGATAAGTTACTGAAACAGTAGCGTCAATAGTGCCGCCAACAACCTCGAGAACTGCAGGCTCGCACTTTACTGTTACATTTTCTGCCATTTCTGCCATCTTCTCTGGTGAGCTACATGCTGCGAAAGCAAGGCCGAAGAGGGCGGCAAACAGGAAATTGATGTTTTTTCTCATTTTTTTAGATCTAATTATAAATGGTTTAATTAAGTTAGCTATGCTTGAATAAAGCCTAGTAGGCACATTCGGCGCAAATATAATCATATTTTTAGATTTTTTCAGTCGGCAGATATTTATTTTCTTCACTTTTCGTAACTTTGCCCCGTTATGACGAATCAGGAATTACAGACCTTAAAAAATAAATTCGATATAATAGGCAATGATCCGGCGCTCAACAGGGCGTTGGAGATTGCTGTTGCCGTGGCTCCGACCGATATGACGGTGCTGGTTACAGGAGAAAGCGGAGTCGGTAAGGAGAACATCCCGCGCATCATTCATCAAAACAGCCCGCGCAGGAGAGGAAAGTATTTCGCCATCAATTGTGGAGCAATCCCGGAGGGAACCATTGATTCAGAACTTTTTGGACATGAAAAAGGCTCATTCACAGGAGCTAACGAGATGCGTAGGGGATACTTTGAGGAGGCGGACGGAGGTACGCTTTTCCTTGACGAAATCGGAGAGCTTCCGCTGTCCTCGCAGGCCAAACTTCTGCGTGTCCTGCAGTCAGGAGAGTTTATAAGAGTAGGATCTTCAAAAGTGCTTACGACCAACGTCCGCGTCATTGCCGCGACAAATGTCAACCTACGTCATGCGGTGGCAAAGGGCAAGTTTCGCGAAGATCTATATTACAGACTTGATGCAATATCCATCATGATGCCAGCCCTTCGCGAGCGCCCTACCGACATCAATCTTCTTTTCCGTAAATTCGCTTCGGATTTTTCTGAAAAATACGGCATGGCAAAGATAACTCTCACCGAGGAGGCCTCCATCATGCTCCGCAAATACAGATGGCCAGGCAATATCAGACAGCTCAAGAATGTAGCCGAGAAGGTGTCTGCGCTGGAGTCCGAAAGGGTTTCTGCAGGCATGGACAAGAGGGTGATCGATGTCGCGGTGCTTTCCAAGTATATTCCGAGAGAGGAACCCGAGATGCTTCCCGCGACGTCTTCTTCATATCATGATTCGCCGGAGGCCGCGACAGAGAGGGAAGCGATCATCAGGACACTATTTCAGCTGAAACAGGATGTTGATTATCTCAAGGGAGTCATAGCCAAGGCTGGTCTCGGCGGGGCCTCGTCTGCTCCAGCAATAGCTCCGCCGGTGATGGAATCGGCCGAACCGGAGCCTCCAGTGTTTGTAGAGGATCCGGAGGAGCAGGAATACCAGGAGCAGGAGCCTGAGGTGCTGTCCATCAAGTCGGCGAACAGAGACCTTATAGAAAGGGTTCTCCGTAAACACGACGGAAACAGGAAGGCGGCAGCCGAGGAATTGGGAATATCGGAGCGCACGCTCTATCGCAAGTTGAAGCAAATAAATTAAGATATGGCATCTTCAGGAAACATAATAAGAAAGGTTGTGATGACAGTAGCTCTATGGGTAGCTGCCATTCTGATACAGTCGTGTGGAATCTATTCATTTACAGGAACTTCCATCCAGCCGGATGTCAACACTGTCACCATCAATTACTTTGAATATACTGCAATGAAGGTGAATCCGTCATTGAGCAACCAGCTCACAGAGGCTGTGCAGGAGAAGTTCCTCAAGCTGACCCGTCTGGAACTGGTGGATATGGATGGAGATCTTGAGATTACAGGTGCCGTGACAGGATACGATGTGAAGGCGGCAGCTGTGACTGCGAACGAGCAGGCTGCTACCAGCCGACTCACCGTGACCGTCAAGATCAGCTTCACAAACAGGAAATATCCTGAGGACGATTTCCCGGACAAATCATTCTCGGCTTATGCCGACTTTGATGCCATGCAGTCTCTGGACGCCGTGGAGGCATCTTTGTGTGAGGAAATTGTGGAGAAGATAGTGGATGACATTTTCAATGCGACAGTCGCAAGGTGGTAATATGGGATCTTACATAGACATAAAGAAGCTTACAATTGACGAACTCGCCGGTGTCGTCAACCTGTATCCTTGGTTTGGAGGAGCGCGTAAGGAACTGTGCGCCAGAATGACACGAATGGGAGCGGGCTGGGACAAGGAGCAGTATGCAGATGCCGCTCTCTATGTGGGCGCCCGCGGTAAACTGGCGGCCCTGATGCGTGCGGCAAACCCGGAAAAGTGGACGGATTCCGACGTGGAGGAGCTTATCAAGACATACATCTCGGAGTCGGCGCCTGTGCAGGAGGAGGCCAAAGAGCAAGACAAGAGAAAGACGTACGCAGGAGTGGGCGACTATTTCTCCCAGGAAGATTACGACAAGGTGCGCAAGTCGGATGACAACGTCTTTTCGCGCTATGCAGCAAAAGTGCGTCAGGAAAAGACGGAGCAAACCGTCGGCCTTGCCGATGATCTGGGCTTTTACACAGAGACTTTGGCGCAGATTTATGCTGAACAGGGCTATTTTGATCAGGCTAAGCACATTTATTCTAAACTAATTTTGGCATATCCGGAAAAAAGTGCTTACTTTGCAGCCCTTATTCAAAAAATGAACGAATTAAATTAGTGTAATAATATAGATATGAGCACATTGTTTACAATTTTGGCTGTTCTTGCACTTGTTGGCAGCATCCTGATCACTCTTGTCGTATTGCTTCAGAACAGCAAGGGCGGCGGACTTGCAAGCAACTTCACTGCAGGAAACCAGACTTTTGGCGTTCGTCAGACAACTGACATTCTTGAGAAGATCACATGGGGACTCGCAATCTTCATCCTCGTGGTTTCAATCGTTGCGTCTTTCTCTTATGGTTCAAGCTCAAGCAGCTTGGCTGAGAGAGCAGGCCAGGATGTAGAGGCTGCCGTTGAGGAGGCTGCAGAAGCTCCAGTGGTTGACTTCACAGAGTCTCAGGATGTAGAGGTTGAGGCTCCGTCAGAAGAGGCTGCTAACTAATAAGCAGACGAGGCCGACTGACAAATTGTCAGACTAAGGCGTTTGGAATATAATTTGACTTATAGCCGTTTGTTCAATAGAGCAGACGGCTATTGCTGCGTAGTGTCGTCGTTTGCATTAAATAACGAAGTTAATTATAAAGGATAATTGACATGGCAGAAAATAAGTTTGAAAACCTCAGCAGGTTCGCGGTCAATCTCAACGAGAGAGCGGCGCAGGGAAAGCTCGACCCGGTGATCGGCAGGGACGAGGAGATAAGAAGAGTGTTGCAGATCCTCAGCAGGAGGACAAAGAACAACCCGATTCTGGTCGGAGAGCCGGGAGTCGGAAAGACAGCGATTTCGGAAGGAATCGCTCAGAAGATTGTGGACGGTGATGTTCCGGAGAATCTCAAGAGCAGAAAAATATACTCGCTGGATCTTGGCGCGCTGATCGCTGGTGCCAAGTATCAGGGAGAATTTGAAGAAAGACTCAAGGGAGTCGTTAAAGAGGTTGTGGACAGCGAGGGAGATGTGATCCTCTTCATCGATGAGATCCACACCCTGGTGGGAGCAGGACGCACTTCCGGAGCAATGGATGCCTCTAATATCCTCAAACCGGCATTGGCGCGAGGCGAACTCAGGACCATCGGTTCAACTACTCTGGATGAGTATCAGAAATATTTTGAGGCAGACAAGGCCCTTGAGCGTCGTTTCCAGATGGTTATGGTGGATGAGCCGTCTCCGGCTGCTTCGATCTCCATTATGCGCGGTCTCAAGGAGCGTTATGAGAATCACCATAAGGTGCGCATAGAAGATGATGCCCTTATCGCAGCAGTTGAGTTGTCACACAGATATATCACCACCCGTTTTCTCCCAGACAAGGCTATCGACCTTGTGGATGAGGCGGCATCAAAGCTTCGTCTGGAGATGAATTCTGTTCCAGAGCCTATTGCAGAGCTTGACAGCCGTATCCGTCAGCTGGAGATCGAAAGGGAAGCCATCAAGCGCGAGGGCGTTTCCCTTAAGATGGATAAGATCAAGGCAGAGCTTAAGACCCTGGAAGAGCAGAGGGATGCCTTGAAGTCGCGCTGGGAAGAAGAGAAGAAGGTGCTTTCTGAGCTTCAGGCTGCGCGTCAGAAGATGGAGGACTACAAGCTGCAGGCACACAATGCCGAGAGGGCTGGAGACTACGGAAAGGTGGCGGAGATCCGCTACGGAAAGATGGGGGAGACCCAGAAGAGGATAGACGAACTGACAGCCCTGCAGGAGGCTGTGAAGGATCCTATAATTACAGAAGCTGTGACTCCTGAAGATATAGCAGAGGTCGTGGCAAAGTGGACAGGTATTCCGGTGAAGAGAATGCTTGAGAGCGAAAGAGAGAAGCTTCTGAGAATGGAAGACGAACTTCACAAGAGAGTAGTAGGTCAGAATGTGGCCATCGAGGCTGTTGCTGACGCTGTCCGCCGCTCGCGTGCAGGCCTTCAGAATGAGAAGCGCCCCATCGGCTCGTTCCTCTTTATGGGCACGACTGGAGTAGGTAAGACGGAGCTTGCCAAGGCTCTTGCAGAGTTCCTTTTCAATGATGAGAACATGATGACCCGCATTGACATGAGCGAGTACCAGGAGCGTCATTCGGTAAGTCGCCTTGTGGGAGCGCCTCCAGGCTATGTGGGATATGATGAAGGAGGTCAGCTTACAGAGGCAGTAAGGAGAAAGCCATACTCGGTGGTGCTTCTCGACGAGATCGAAAAGGCTCATCCGGATGTGTTCAACATTCTGCTTCAGGTGCTTGATGACGGCCGTCTTACCGACAACAAAGGCCGCACGGTCGACTTCAAGAACACCATCCTCATCATGACTTCCAATGTGGGAGCAGACATTATCCAGACATTCATGGAGCACCTCCCGGTTGAGGGTGAGGACCGCACCAGGATGCTTGCAGACTGCCGCGACGAAGTCGTTGAGGTGCTCAAGCGCACAGTCCGTCCTGAGTTCCTCAACCGTATCGACGAGGTGATCATGTTCGAGCCGCTCTCGCAGTCAGACATCCGTAACATTCTCCGCATGCAGATGCGTGACCTTCAGGAGAGACTTTCGGAGAACGGAGTGACCATCAGCTTCACCCAGGAGTTCGAGGACTATATGAGCACCAAGGGCTACGAACCTGCCTACGGAGCCCGCCCGATCAAGCGCCTCATGCAGAAGGAACTGGTCAACCTCCTGGCCAAAGCCATCCTCGACGGCCACGTCCACCGCGACACCGCCATCACCGTCACCATCCTCGACGGCCAGATCGCCTTCGTATAAACATGTATAAGCCAGCAGGTGCTGGATTCCATGGTCAGACCATGAGAATCCAGCACCTGCTGGCGATATGTTTGAGGGCTTATGCCAGAAGCTTCTTTACTGCCGCTGAGATGGCGCGTCCGTCTGCGAGGCCTGCGAGCTTCTTTGTCGCTACTCCCATGACCTTGCCCATTCCCTGTGGTGTCTTGGCGCCGACCTCTGCGATGATCTTGGTGAGCTCAGCCTCAAGCTCAGCCTCAGAGAGCTGCTTCGGAAGGTAAACCTCCATCACTGCAGCCTCTGCGAGCTCATTCTCCGCGAGCTCAGGACGTCCTGCGTCGTTGTACTGCTGTGCGCTCTCCTTGCGCTGCTTCACGAGTTTCTGGATGATTTTTACGATCTCCTGATCAGTAACCTCGCCGGTTGCCCCCTCTGCAGTCTTGGCAAGCATGATAGCTGCCTTGATGGCTCTGAGTGATGCGAGCTTTACTGTCTCCTTTGCTTTCATTGCCGCAACCATGTCGGCCTGTATTCTTTTCTCCATAGTATTCAATCAGTATTAGGATCCCCGGTCAGGCCGGGGATGACGTTAGCGATATTTTTCGTAGTCTGGCATTGCGATGCCTGAGATGAAGTCCTTGAAGCTCTTGTCATCCTTAGGACATATCACCAGGGCATCTTCAGTGTCGATCACAAGGTAGTTCTCAAGACCCTTGATCGCGATAAGCTTCTTCTTGTCGGAGGTGATCGCCAGCACGTTCTTGGTGTTCTCGATAAGGGTCTTATCAGCCATTACGGCATTGCCAAGGTTGTCCTTCTTGTCAACGTAGTTATAGAGTGACTCCCATGTTCCGATGTCGCTCCATCCGAACTTCACAGGGTAGATCCATGCCCTGTCGGTTTTTTCCATCACACCGTAGTCGATGGAAATGTTTGGACATTCTGTGAACGCTCTGAGGATGAACTCATTCTCGATCTTTGTGCCTATTGCCTTATCCCAGCCGTCGAAGAGTCCGTCCACTTCCGGGAGGTGTCTCCTGAGCTCACTGGCGATAGTCTGTGCTTTCCATAGAAAGATACCGGCATTCCAGAAGAACTCGCCTGTGCTGATGAAGAGGCTTGCCATATCCTTGTCGGGCTTCTCTGTAAAGGTCTTTACAGGCATCGGCTCACTGCTTGTCATCGCTGCCTTTCCTCCGCATGCCTGGACATATCCGTAGTTGGTGTCAGGTCTTGTAGGCACTACTCCGAGAGTCATCAGAACATCGTTCTGCTCCACATACTCGAATGCTTTGATGATTGTCTCCACAAAAAGATCTTCGTTGTCGATCGCATGATCGGAAGGGGTCACCACTACATGTGCATCCGGATTCTTGACCAGGAGCTTATATGTGGCATAAGCGATACAAGGAGCTGTGTTTCTGGCATATGGCTCAAGAAGAATGTTCTCCGGATTGAGCTGAGGAAGCTGCTCCTTCACCAGGTCGCCGTATTTCTGTGCTGTGACCACGATGATGTTTTCCTGAGGCACAATCCTGCTGCATCTGTCATAGGTCTGCTGGATGAAGGTCTTGCCTGTGCCGGCGATATCAAGGAATTGTTTGGGTTTTGCGGCTCTGCTGACAGGCCAGAATCTTGTTCCTGATCCACCAGCCATGATCACGCAATAACAGTTCTGTATGTTCATTATGATGTGGTTTTGTGTTAGTTCTTATAAATATATAGGTATATATGCCTGAGGAATCCATTCCACGTGGGGAACTTCACCCTCGAATGTGACTGCAATGACATCGAACGAGCACTCGTGGTTGCCATATGGCAGTCCTTGCCTGCATTTGAGAAAACTCAGCGCCGCTTTTATTATCCTGGACTGTTTCCTGTAGCCTACATTATCCTGGGGCGCGGCCTGAATGTTTTTCTGGCGGGCCTTTACCTCTACAAAATGTATTCCATCCTGATCAAGAGAGATGATGTCTATTTCAAGATGTCCGCTTCTCCAGTTTCTCTGGAGTATCGTGTGCCCGAGCCCTTCAAGGTGTCGGACTGCGATATCCTCTCCAAGCTTTCCTAAAGTTTGTCTGTGATTTCCACTATCTTCCATTCTCCCTCCTCCTTTCTTAATGTTGCACGGCAGACTTTTTCGTTATCATCCATTGCAAGCTTGTAGCCTACATGGCACATTCCATCCTCTTCGGTCATTCCTTCAAATTCTATCGTGGTGCCCGCAAGCATCTCTGTCATCAGGCAGAATGATGCGCTGTCCTTCTGATTGGCCTCCTGCCACTTCTGCATGTATGCATGCATGTGCTCGTGCATTGAAGCGGAGTCGCACAGGGCAAGCGCTGCCTCGAAGTCCCCGGACTTCATGGCTGAGACAAAACCAGAAACCACGCCTTCAGGTCCTGGCTTTCCCTCCTTCTGCGAGGCACCTTCTCCCGAAAGGAAGGCGGCAGCGATAGCTGCGGCTGCAACCGCGAGCACTGCTGCGATAATATACTTGACTCGTCTGCTTATCATCATAAATCTTTAGTCAAATGTAACAATGGTAACTCCTGTTCCGCCGAACTGGATGTGCTCATCTCTTACTGAAGCCACTCCTGGCATTGTGCGTATGAGCTTCTGAAGCTCGTCGCGCAGCACCCCGGTGCCCTTTCCGTGGATTATGCGGACGTTTGACACACCGAGCATGATGGCGTCATCGACATATCTTGTGACCTTTTCCACCGCATCATTAAGTCTTTCTCCCCTTACGTCGAGCTCGGTGCTGAAGTTCAGCTTCCTCTCGTTGATGGAAGTGTCGATCTTCACTGCAGAGACCGTTCTCTTCACCTCCTTCACTGCGCTCTTGAACTCGTTTGACGTAATCCTCTCCACCTTGTCAAGCGGCATCTTGCTGCTTATGTTTCCGATGATCACGACAACGGCCTTTGCAGACACCTTCGCAACTTCTCCCACCATTCCGTTCTCCTTCACTCTGACTTTCTCTCCTGCCTTCAGCGGTGCGCTGCGGAATGCTTCCAACCTCTGCTGCTCTGCCTGCATCTCCATAAGTTCCTGCTGCGACCTCTCGTCGGCCTTCTGTGCCTTTCTCTGCTTCTGGCGTTCCTTGCGGGCGTCGAGCTGGCGTATTTTCTTCTCGATGTAGTCGTCTTTCTCCTTCTGCTCCTGCTCCTTCTTTGCGGCCAGGATGGACATGAAGTCCTGCAGACCCTTTCTTGCCTCCTGGGTTGACTCCTTCTCGGCCTGCGACTCCTTGATGGTGCGGATGGTGTTTTCCACCTGCCTGTTAGCCCCCTTGATTATCTCCTCGGCTTCCTTCTTAGCCTGGTCAAGGATCTCCTTCTTGAGCTGCTTTATCTGCTGCAGTTCCTTCTGGTATCGGTCCGTGATGTTTTCAAGGGTCTTGTCTGTATGCTTGATGCGTTCAAGCTTCTCGTCGAGTGCCTTTCGGTTTCTTGCGATTTTGCGGAGGTTTCGCTCGATACCGACGAACTCCTCACCGGCGCGCGTCTCTGCATCCTTGATGATTGTCTCCGGGAGTCCCATCTTGCGGGCGAGCTCAAAGGCGAACGAGTTGCCGGGGAGTCCCATCTCCAGCTTGAACATTGGTGCGATGTTCTTCACGTCGAACATCATGGCTCCGTTCATCACGCCGGTGTCGGCAGATGCATAAAGCTTGAGATTGGTGTAGTGGGTGGTGATGATACCGTATGCTCCTCTCTTGTCCAGCTCGCTGAGTATGGCCTCCGCAATCGCTCCTCCTGCTGCCGGCTCTGTGCCGGAACCGAATTCATCGATGAGGATGAGGGTCTTGGAATCTGCCTTGGCAAGCATGTCCTTCATGTTCACCAGGAACGAACTGTATGTACTGAGGTCGTTGTCGATCGACTGATCGTCTCCGATGTCCACCATGATTCTGTCAAAGACAAGCATCTCGGACGTTTCGGATGTCGGAATGAGCATTCCCCATTGGAACATGTACTGGAGGAGTCCCACTGTCTTCAGACATACGGATTTTCCTCCTGCATTAGGTCCCGAGATAAGGAGAATATGTTTCTGTGGAGACAGAGAAGCTGTAAGCGGCACAATCTCCTTCTTCTCTTTCTTTAATGTGCGCTCAAGAAGGGGATGGCGTGCCTTTCTGAGGTTCATCTCTCCATTTTCTGAGATGACTGGCATGCCTGCAATGAAATCGAGAGCCACCTGTGCCTTGGCCATAAGGAAGTCGATCTCTCCGAGGTAATGCGCCGCATCCAGAAGCTCGGGAATATACGGTCTCATGAATTCGGTGAATTCAAGGAGAATACGGAGTATTTCGCGCTGTTCTGAGAACTGGAGCTCCTTTATCTGGTTGTCGAGCTCCACTACCTCGGCTGGCTCGATGAATGCGGTCTTGCCTGAAGCAGACTCATCATATATGAATCCGGCGATACGTTTCTTGTTTGCCGCGCTCACAGGGATGAGCATCTTTCCGTCGCGTACAGATACACCGGCGTCTGCGTCCACGATGCCCTCCTCCTGTGCTCTTTTCAGGATGGCACTCATGCGGCGCGATATGGCGCCTTCTTTCTCCCTAAGTGATTTTCGAATATCGTAAAGCACGTCTGAGGCGGTGTCCTTTACTTCTCCATAGCGGTCGATGATGTTGTCGATGCGGCGGTGTACTTCCGGGAAGCTCAGTATGCCGGAACTCATTCTCTTGAGGTTTGGATACACCTCGTCTTTTACTGAAGCGAAGAATGACGTGACCTTGCGGAGGGTGTCCAGCATGGTCCTGAGCTTGCGCAGCGACAGCAGGTCGATGGATGATGATCCTCTCTCAAGAGGCTTGAGAAAATCTATGCAGTCGATGAAACCTCCTGAAGGAAAGCTATCCTCGAACATCATGATGAGTCTCATCTCATCTGTGAGCAGCAATCTCCTTCTTATCTCAGCGGGATTTGTCGAGAATGTCTCGCTTGTTGTCCTTTCTGCTGCATATGATGTGGAACATCTGTCGGAAATGATCTGTCTGATGCGGTCAAATCCGATTTTCTGTTCAAGTCTTATATCTGTCAATTCCCTTTCTTTCCTTGTCATTGTCCGATTTGTGAGGTGAGCTTCTGCTTCAGCTCATTGATGTTCGTCATAGGTGTTACTTCGCCTTTGCTGACAAAGGACACTTTTCCAGTCTCCTCGGAGACCACGATGGCTTCAGCATCGGTTTCTTCTGTGATGCCTATGGCGGCCTTGTGTCGCATTCCATAGTTTGCAGGAATGTCCGTCCTGCCTGTAATCGGCAGTGTGCAGCGTGCTGCCACAATTTTGTCTCTGGATATTATCACGGCTCCGTCATGCAGCGGAGAGTTCTTGAAGAACAGGTTCAGGAGCAATCTTCTGTGAACGTTGGCGTCGATTTTGTCTCCTGAACTGACCACGTCGTCCAGAGGAGTGATTCTGGCGATGACTATCAGGGCTCCCGTCTTTGTTTCGGACATTCTGAAGCATGCCTCTGCTATGTTCTTGGCTTCTTCGCGATATTCTCCGCCTGAAGATTTGCGTCCCAGCAACTTGTCGATCAGTGCCTTTCCCTTGGAGTTGCTCATGTATCCCTTTCCCAGCTTTGTCAGAAATTTTCTGATCTCGGGCTGAAAGATGACGATGATGGCGAGCACTCCGACGTCCAGCACCATGTCCAGGATCGCCTCGATGAGCTTCATGTTGAAGGCGGACACCACCACTCTGATCAGATACAGCGATATGATTGCCAGGAAGATGCTTACAGCGGAAGAACCTTTGAGCCATCTGAATGCCACAAAGATTATCAGTCCGAGCAGGATAATGTCCAGAATGTCAGCAAAAGACATCTGCAGGAAATCAAAAGCGCCTAGTATCATATACCTATATATAATATCCGCGCAAAGATACTCAATATTTCGGTTATGCTTCCCAATTCTAAAATATTTTACGTAAGTTTGCACAATAACCACAAACACTTTATAGACGCTATCATGAAGAAAACTATGATTATTTTGACATCTTTTGCAGCAGGTCTGTGTCTGGTGTCATGCTCAAACAATGCAGAAAAAGTAAAGCCGGCCATTCCGGCAGATCCTGAAATTGAGGCAGCGGTTGAGGCAAAACTTGCCGAAATGACCCTTGAGGAGAAAGTCGGACAGATGACAGAAGTTGCCATCGACATCCTCGGTCACTGGGAAAACGGTGAGTTTGTTCTTGATCAGGACAAGCTCGACAATGCAATAGGAAAATATAAGGTGGGTTCAGTGCTCAACACTCCGGTTGTGGGTCAGACTCCTGAGAAATGGCAGGAGATCATCGGCAAGATCCAGGAAGTCTCTATGAAGGAGCTCGGAATCCCTTGTGTTTATGGTCTTGATCAGAACCACGGTGCATCTTATGTGATGGGCGCCACTTATCTTCCTCAGAATATCAATGTAGGTGCTACATTTAATCCTGAGATCGCATATGAGGCTGGTCAGATCACTGCGTATGAATCCCGTGCGGCCAATTGTCCTTGGACATATTCTCCGACCGTGGACCTTTCACGTGATCCACGTTGGCCACGAGTATGGGAGAACTATGGAGAGGATCCTCTCGTGAACGCAATCCAGGGTTCTGCAGTGGTGCGCGGTATGCAGGGCGACGATCCTAACCATATCGGTCCCAACAACATAGCAGTGTCTGTAAAGCATTATCTTGGTTATGGAAACCCTCGTACCGGCAAGGATAGAACACCGGCGTATATTCCTGAGCATGAGCTCAAGGAGAAGAACTTTGCTCCGTTTAAAGCGTGCATAGAGGCAGGCGCCCTCACAATCATGGTAAACAGCGCCAGCGTGAACGGCATCCCGGTACATGCAAGCAAGGAGCTCCTCACCGGTTGGCTCAAGGAAGGCCTCAACTGGGACGGTATGATCGTTACTGACTGGGCTGACATCAACAACCTTTACACCCGTGAAGGTGTGGCTCACGATAAGAAAGAGGCTATCGAAATTGCAATCAATGCAGGTATCGATATGACCATGGAGCCTTATGATCTTGAGTTTACAACGCTCCTTATCGAGCTTGTTAACGAAGGCAGGGTTTCAATGGATCGTATCGACGACGCAGCGCGCAGAGTGCTTCGTCTGAAGTATCGTCTGGGTCTTTTTGAGACACCGAACACTCCTTTTGAGAACTATCCGGACTTCGGAAGCGAGAAGTTCGCTCAGGCAGCGACACGCGCAGCTGAGGAGTCTGAGGTTCTTCTTAAGAATGAGGGTGGAATCCTTCCTCTGAAGAAGGGTGCAAAGATCCTTGTTACCGGTCCTAACGCCAACTCTATGCGTTGTCTCAACGGTGGATGGAGCTATACATGGCAGGGCCATATGGCAGACTTGTTCACAGAGCAGTACAATACAATCTATGAGGCGGTATGCAATAAGTTCGGAGCAAAGAATGTTGTTCTTGAGCAGGGCGTGACTTATGTGCCTCAGGGCGGCTATGCAGAGGAGAATGCTCCGGAAATCGAGAAGGCTGTAAAAGCAGCGGCAAACGTAGATGTCATCCTTGCTTGTATCGGTGAAAACTCTTATTGCGAGACTCCTGGCAACCTTTCAGACCTTGCCCTTTCAGAGAATCAGCGCAACCTTGTGAAGGCCCTGGCAAAGACAGGCAAACCTATCGTACTCATACTCAATGAGGGACGTCCTCGTCTTATCAACGACATCGAGCCGCTCGCTGACGGTATCATCGACATTCTCCTTCCTGGTAACTATGGTGGAGATGCTCTTGCAAACATCCTTGCCGGTGATGCAAACCCAAGCGCGAAACTTCCTTACACGTACCCACGCCATTCTGCAGCCCTCACAACTTACGACTACAAGGTGAGCGAGGAGACAGACACAATGCAGGGTGCATACGACTACAATGCTGTTGTTTCTGTTCAGTGGCCATTCGGATTCGGTCTCAGCTACACTACATTCGAGTACAGCAACTTCCAGTGCTCGGCTGCAGAGTTCGGTGCAGACACTGATCTGGTGTTCACAGTTGACGTGAAGAATACAGGTAAGGTTGCAGGTAAGGAGGTTGTAATGCTTTACAGCCGCGACATGGTGGCTTCTATGGTTCCGGAGAACAGACGTCTCAGAGCTTATGAGAAGGTGGAGATCCAGCCAGGTGAGACCGTGACTGTAACTCTCAAGATCAAGGGCAGCGACCTCGCATTCGTGAACACTCAGGGTGAGTGGACACTCGAGCCAGGAGACTTCCGCATGCAGGCAGGTAACCAGACTCTCATGATCACTTGTAAATAATCTCCCTCACGTCATTGCGAGGAAGTTGAAGACTGACGTGGCAATCTCCTTACTTCAGTGTTTGGGGATTGCCACGTCGC
>JAEIGA010005994.1_pt1 | contig 18497 bp, 14 predicted proteins | sample 9270691 | NCBI WGS metagenome assembly JAEIGA01 (sample SAMN17057246, study PRJNA624740) | gut metagenome | biome: biome; isolation source: fecal sample | host: Bos grunniens | place: China: Xizang | collected 2019
AGGAAGGGTGATTTTCTCCAATGCCTTGCATTCATAGAATGCCTTTTCTCCAATGGCGACAATTCCGTCTGGTATCGTTATACTCTCGAGCGATGTACAGCACTCGAATGCCGATTTAGGAATTGTCGTTAGACTCGCAGGTAGCTTTGCCGATTTGAGCTCTTTGCAATTATAAAATGCCATTTCATCCAACTCTTTGATGCAGTCGGGCAGAGTGATGCTCTTAATTATTGAACCCCGCATAGAGCAGAAGTGTTCGCATACGCTTCCCTCTTCGAAGATAATCGTAGAGGTGTCTCTTCCTATCATACCAGAAATTCTGCGAACAGTGTTGCCAATCGTAACTTTGGTTGCGTACATTGTGCTTGTTCCTCCTGGCCCCAATTGAATATTCTCTCCGTAGATATATACATTATCCATAGGTGCTATTTCGCCATACGGACTATTCGGAATAGGATATCCCGAGAATGCGTCGTAGCCTACATATGTTACGCTCTTAGGAATGGTTACAGTTTTGATGGAACAGCCATTGAAAGCGTAATTTCCGATAGTTTCCACCTCGCCAAGGTCGAGAGATGAGAGTTTTTCGCACTTGTAGAACATTCTATTCGGTATAGTCTTAAATCCCGCAGGGAAAGCAACGCTCTCCACATTCGTCTCGGCGAATACTCTTGCTTCATACTCAGCTTCGGGATCAAGATATATCCACTTTGCATCGCAACCGGCAAAACAGCCTTCGCAATACTTTGTGATTTTGCCCACGCCCTTGATGGATTGCAGACTTGTGCAACCTGCAAACATATCCTTCGAGTATTCTGTAATGCTCGATGGCAGAGTAACCTCTTCAAGACGGCTACAACCATAGAACAAACCCTCCTCCGGCAGATACTTTACGGTCTCTGGTATGACGATTGTTCTAAACGGTGTACCATAGAGGGCATCGATGCCAATTTCTCGCAAGTTATCTGGCAAAACAATGGTTTCGAGCGAGTTGCAACCCCACAAATGCCCCATAGGGTGGCGTGTTGTGCTGATACCTGTCGAAGTTATCGAAAAGGCGCACTCCAAAGTCTTGATCTTGCCATCATTAGGGAATACAAGGCGTTTGAGCGAGGTACAGTTCATAAAGGCTCCTGCCATAAATGTCTTGATACTCTTTGGCAGAGTCACCTCCTCCAAACTTATACACTCCTTGAATGCTCCATAATAGTGGGTTGGAGCACCAGGAAGACTCGGTACTTCGATGGCACCCTGAATCTCCTCAATCTCCGAATCTTCGCCCCACTCGATGGTCTCGAGATTGATACACATATTAAATGCGTTGTATCCGATTGTTGCCACCTCCTTTGGCATAATGACCTTCTTGAGCGATGGCACGCAACAGAAGAATGAGAAAGTTCCAATTGCGTCCGACTCGCTCTTCATCTCCGACAAGTCGAGTGTCTCGACCTTCCAGTCACACTCGAAGTGTGCTTCACCGCCACCTATCACATTACTACCGCCGACATATTTGCCACCTTTGAGTAGTTTGAGGTCGGCATCGTTGAGCGTTCCCACGATTTTGAGGTTTATGATTTGGTGCATATCCTCCTCGGATATAAGTGTTGAGAGAGTTCCAGGGGTCTTAACAGTCAAGACAATCTCGCCCTCGTTTGCGCCTTGCAATACGCTGATATTGGTACTCTTGCCCTCGGCTGTGAGGGTGATGGTAGCCGAACGAGGTGATGGCGAGCCATTGTAGTCGTAGTTGAAGACCAAAGTCTCGTTGCGCAGTGCTCGTGTTTCGACATAGTGCAACCACTCGCCAGTCTGCTTTATGCCCACCGTGTAGTCCACATTCACCGATACAGGTATCTCCAATGTTCCGCTCTCGAACGAGAGTGTATAGTCCGCCTTGGCAGGGTCGAGGTAGTCCTTTTGGTGTTGTGTCAGGTGGAATAGCTCGGCAAAGTTACTCTCGCTATCCTTGATTCGGATGGTGGCCTTGCGCTCGTCGGCATCCTCGTTGGCATCGACCGCAAAACGCAACACCTTCTCTTCGAGGTAGGCTCTGCTCTGCTCTTGTCGTACCCAAGTGGCATCGTCGATAATCACCTCGAAAGGCTTGCTATGCTGAAGTGTGATGGTGAACACGCCACCCTCTGCACCGATTGTCGCCTCCTTCTCGCCGAGGATAATCCAGGTATCCTCTTTGTCGATTACGCCATTACCATTTATATCAAGATAGTCCTCGAACGGAGGAATCGTGAAGTTCTGCACGCCGAGCTGCGAGTAGCGGTTTCGGAGATTCTTTCGCACCGCCTCTGCATCGACCAACATTCCGTTTTGGGTTATTTGGGTTGCGAGGTTTGCGGATGTGAGTTTGCCCGACTCGGCAATATCACCAGCAATCTTGCTTATCAACTCCGACAACTCGCCAACGGTGCGACCTGCCTGCAACGAGGCCGATATCGCCAAGAGAATAGCATCAGCATCTTTGCCCCCCGTAATATCCATCTTGTCGAAGCATACACTCTGCTCTGCCGTAATGTGGAAGACTTCGAGTATCTCTCGCTCGGCCGTGCTGCGAGCCTCGCTCAATGTTCCGCCATCCTTCAAGAGTTCTCGGATACGATCCGACTCGAGCGTGGTCAACAGATTGACATTTGTCTTGCCCGTCTCGGTCAAGTCCGAAATGGAGCGCAAGGTCAAGGTCGAAGAGGAAACCTTACCCTCAATCTCGTTGTAGTAGTAGCCCGTAGCAATAATCTCGACATAGCGGCTCTCGATTTCGCTACCCACCGAGAATTTGCCTGTATCGTTCGTAGTCTTGGTCTGATACTGCTTTCCCGTCGGGTTGAAGTTCTCGTCGAGAGGCTGAATCGTGATGTTCGTTCCCTGTGTGAAAGGGCCCTTCTGAACACTGCCATTTATGCTGTATGTAGGCGTGTTGGGTGGAGTAGGCGGAGTTGAAGGTGTGGTTGGGTCATCACCTGTCGGATCTCCTCCCACGCAAGAGAGTAGAGCGATAGATAAGACTGTCGCCAAGATCCAATTTGCTAGAGTAAGATGAGATTTCATAATAGTATATTTTAGTTGTAATTATATTTTCGATGGAGAAAAAATAGGGGAACACTTGACCCGATTAGGCCAAATGTTCCCCTCGAAGTTGCACAAAATCAGCGTTATGAGAGACTAAAATACCCCCCCCTATGACACCTATATTACTGATTGTTAATATGTTATGATTTTGTGACATATTTGCCGACTCTGCATATATTTGCAAATATACAATAATTTCTGCAAATATGCAACTCTTCTCTTGGAAAGAGCTAATGGCTAATGGCTAGAAGCCATAAAAAATACCAGGCCACGAATCGGCCGGCCTTGCCGATGAGCATAAAGATGGCCGATGGAACGAACTTGGTGCGGTAGAAGCCGAGGGCTACGGCGATAACATCACCGATAAATGGTACCCACGAGAGTAGTGCCAGCCACGAGCCGTATCGGTCGACCTTTGCCTTCTGCTTGGCGAGGGTTTCGGGTTTCACGCCGAGCTTCTCGATCCACTCCCACTTGCCGATGCGGCCAATGCCGTAGGAGGTCAAGCCGCCGAGGAAGTTGCCTGCGGTGGCTATAGCGATGACAATCCAGGGTGAGCCGCCAGCAACGAGCATACCTATCAGCAGCACATCAGCGCTGAACGGCACGACCGTAGCCGCCAAAAACGAGCCTATGAATAGCCCGAGATATCCTAAATCGAGTAACCAATCCATAAATTCAGAATGCAAAATTAAGAAAATATTTAATGAGACCAATGAGACAAATAAGACAAATAGGACAAATGGGACAAATAAGACAAATGTGATGGATGGGGATTTTTTATTTTTTGGCGCATCCCATCCTTTCCCATTTGTCCCATAGCTCTCATTGGTCCTATCGTTGCGCCTCTCCACTCTCCACTCTTTCTGGCTTGCTCTTTGCAATAATCAGCGCAAAAGTCGAATTTATGAGAAAGTTTTTTGCCTATTTCATCCCTATTCTTCTAACTTTTGCCGTGGGTGCGCTCGGTTCGTATGTGCAGGGCGAGGCGCTGCAGGAGTGGTATCCGACGCTTGTTAAGTCGCCAGCAACGCCACCTGCGGTGGTCTTCCCAATTGCGTGGGGTGTGCTATATCTGCTGATTGGTCTCTCGGCCGGCACGATGCTCGTTCGGGGCGATATGAGCGTGTTGCGATTGTGGCTACTGCAACTCCTGCTCAACTTTTTGTGGAGCGTATGCTTCTTTGCTCTGCGCAGTCCGCTTGTCGGTCTGCTGGTAATACTCACGCTTGATGTTGCGGTCTTTGCCTATATCATCTATGCGGCCAGTCGCCGAGCAGTGGCGGCGTGGCTGTTTGTGCCCTATATGTTGTGGCTCGTGTTCGCTACCTATCTAAATGGTTATATCTACATAAATAACCACAAATCAAAGAGCGAAATTGTGAAAACCTCAAATGTTGTAAAAGGCGCATTTGCTATGTCTTATCCTGTGGTCGAAGGAGTGAGGTGATGGGTTGTTGTGGCTGCTCGATTTTGTCTGCTTTGGAAATTGGCTCAAACCTTCATTGTGTGGCTTGTAGTGATTTGTAGTGCCCTTGTGAGTGAAGAATGAGAGGGCTTGTTGCAGTTGTGGTAGCTCTTGCAGTAAGCCGCAAGCCTCCTCTCTAAAAATGCTTATATGGGGAGGGGTGTTTGTGTTCTATTTGTAATAAAATTGCACTTTGCTTATTTGTGCATTTTGCGTTGCGCTTGGCTGAATTGTGGTCAGATTCTGCCGAGCAGAATTGATTATTTATTGGTTGTTTCAAATTGTTGAAAATCAATAAAATTCCCATTCCGAAATTTTTTCTCGAAAAAAGCCGTCTAAATTTGTTTGTTAGGGATAAATTTCCTACATTTGTCGGAGTATTACCTGCGTTGCTATGCGTGTGCGTGCGTGTCTACGAGCCTCGCAATGCGAACAAAAATGAATTGATGAGATGCAACTAGCTGTAAATCAGTGCGTTGTACGCTTGTCAAAGCCCCAGAGGTGTGTACATATGTATGGTTGTTAGCGGCTCTGGGCATATTTTCGAGACTAGAATTTAACCTTTTGTAAATAGTCCTGTCTTAATATAGGCCATTCTTAAGAATGGCGGATTATAAAGAATCGAAACAAATTAACTCTTAAACCAAACATGTTACCAATAAACTCGGGTGCAGTAAAGAGAAATGAAGATGCAAACGATGGTTTGCGTATTCATCTTTACTTCGATAAGAATAGTTCCGTTTGGGTTTCCTACGGAAGTTCTGCCTATTCGCTCCGTCTGTTTGTCAAGCAGATGAGGTATGAGTGTCTGCGAGGATTCTCGGAGACTATGCAGATGCCTTGTGTGCTTATCAATGACGATACACTGAAGATTATTGCAAAGCACCTTAAGTTGGAGGCGTTCGAGAGCGATTATGCCTGCCTTGTGGTCGATGCTGCTTTTGTGGCAAATGATTATATTCGCTGGGTTGAGAAACTGAAGCAGGTGAAGAGCCTCGAGGGTGAAGTAGTGGAGACTCCAGTGAGCAAGTTTGTTCCAAAGGGCGAATATATTGCCGATGGAATGTCGACCTTCTCGAGAGTCGTTAAACGATTGTTTGATTGTTTTGCAGCCTTTGTTGCGATGTTGTTTTTCTCGCCTCTTTTTCTCGTTTGTTATATCCTCATTAGGCGAGAAGATGGTGGTCCAGCAATATTCAAGCAGGAGCGTATAGGTCGTTTCGGCAGGCCGTTCTATATCTACAAATTCCGCTCGATGCGAATGGATGCCGAGAAGCTCGGCCCACAGTTGAGCCACGCTGGCGGTGGTAACGATCCTCGACTGACCAAGGTGGGTGCCTATATTCGAGCTCATCATCTCGATGAGCTTCCGCAGTTGTACAATGTCTTCGTTGGCGATATGTCTTTTGTGGGTCCTCGCCCAGAGCGAAAGTTCTATATCGACCAGATTATGGAGTACGATAAGCGTTATGTCTACCTCTATCAAATTCGACCAGGTGTAACCTCGCTCGCAACGCTCTACAATGGTTACACAGATACGATGCGAAAGATGTTGACTCGCTTGGAGTACGATCTCTACTACTTGGGGCATCGTTCGTGGAAGATGGATATCTCGCTCTTGTTTAAGACTTTCTGTCGTATAGTCTTTGGAAAAATTTTCTAATTAATATTCTCGCAACGATGAAAATCGCAGTAGCAGGTACGGGTTATGTGGGAATGTCGATTGCGACGCTCCTCGCCCAGCACAACGAAGTTGTTGCCGTGGATGTGATACCCGAAAAGGTCGAGAAGATAAATAACGGCATCTCGCCAATTCAAGACGAGTATATCGAGAGATACCTCACCGAGAAGGAACTCAACCTCCGAGCAACGCTCGACGGAAGAGAGGCCTACCGAAATGCGAAGTTTGTGGTGATTGCCGCTCCGACAAACTATGACCCACAGAAGAATTTCTTCGATACACACCATATCGAAGAGGTTATCGACCTTGTCCTCGAGGTCAACCCCGAGGCGACAATGGTCATCAAAAGTACCATCCCTGTGGGATATTGCCGCTCTCTCTATGTCAAGTATGCGCAAAAGTTCAAGGAACAGGGGCTGGATGCAACGCATAAGTTCCGCCTCCTCTTCTCGCCAGAGTTCCTGCGTGAGAGCCGAGCATTGTACGACAACCTCTATCCGAGCCGTATAATCGTCGGCTATCCGAAGATGAGCGAGGATAATCTCGCCTTCAACGAGGCACTCAAGGCGGTAGCAAGCAACCATCTGAAGGAGGCGGCACAAACCTTTGCCTCGTTGCTGCAACAGGGCGCACTGAAGGAGAAGGTGGATGTTCTGTATATGAGCCTGACCGAGGCCGAGGCGGTGAAACTCTTTGCTAATACCTACCTGGCACTGCGAGTGAGCTACTTTAATGAGCTGGATACCTATGCCGAGGTTAAAGGACTCGATACAGAGTCAATAATACGAGGCGTAGGACTTGATTCAAGAATCGGAATGCACTATAATAACCCATCGTTTGGGTATGGCGGTTATTGCTTGCCGAAGGATACGAAGCAGCTGCTGGCGAACTATAACGATGTGCCGCAGAATATGATGTCGGCGATTGTGGAGAGCAACCGCACACGCAAAGATTTTATTGCCGAGCAGGTGTGGCACAAGGCGCAAGCGATGAAGGCCGACGAGTCTGTTGCAACGGTGGGTATCTACCGCTTGACGATGAAGACCGATTCGGATAATTTCCGCCATAGCGCAATACAGGGCATAATGCGTCGCTTGAAAGCGAAGGGTGCCGAGGTAGTGATTTACGAACCGACATTGACGGATGGCACAATGTTCTACGACTGCGAGGTTGTGAACGACCTGGCGAGATTTAAGAGTCTGTCGACAATAATCTTGGCTAACCGCCGAGACGACGACCTCGCCGATGTCGCCAACAAAGTCTACACCAGAGATGTTTTTGGAAGGGATTAAGTGTTTGTTTGAACTGGCTGTGTAATATTGCTACTATAGCGTTCTAAAATATGTTAGGAAGTATAGACCACCGAAGCAAACGAGTAGCGTACACTGCTATTGCCGCTGCTATTTCAAAGGTTTTGGCAATGGCTGTTCCGATTATTACGGTAAAATGGGCACTAGAATACTTGGGTCAAGAACTATATGGTCTGTGGGGGACAATAACATCGTTTTTTGCATTGTTTTCATTTGCAGACTTGGGACTCGGTAATGGTCTGCAAACAGCATTAAGTAGAGCTTATGGGAAAGAAGATGGTCTCTTGCAAAGTAAAATAATATACAACACATATGTATTGTTGTTTTTTGTTGCTACTATCTTGACCATAGCATTTGTGGTTATGTATCCATTCGTGAATTGGTCGGCGGTGATGAATGCGGAGAATGAAAGAGTCGCAGGTTTAGTTGGACCATTAATCTTGGCGATGATAATCCCGAGATTATTGAATATACCATTATCTTTGGTACAACGCATTCAGCTAGCCTATCAAGAAGGGTATAACAGTCATATTTGGCAGAGTATAGGCACTTTATTAAATCTGTTTTTTGTGTTTGTAATATGCAAAATGGATTTTGGTCCAATAGCTCTTGTTGGTAATGCTCCAACGCTATCAATGCTAATATTTGTCTTAAATTCCGTTACATATTATTGGGCAAATCGTAATAGGTGGGTTGCTATATCTTCTAGTTTATTAGATGTGCGGCTTATGAAGGAACTCCTATCAATGGGGACAAAGTTTTTGTTGTTATCAATATTGACAACAATAGGTTTGACAATGGATACATTTATTGTTGCAAGAACAACAAATTTATCCGATGCAGGAATGTATTCAATTTTATACAAATTAACCTCATTTGTAAGTGTTGCCTGTGTTATGATTAGCACTCCTTTGTGGGCAGCAAACGGAGAGGCTCTTGCAAGAGGAGATTATGGATGGGTCCGTAATACAACTAAAAAAGTGGTTGCAATCTCTTTCGCAATATCTATTTTTGCTGGTATATTTTTGTCTTTGTGCGCCATACCGATCCTTGATGTGTGGTTAAATGAGAACTATGAGTATTCCTACTCATGCGTAATCGGTTTGTGTGTTATGCAAATAATATTGTCTGGCTTATCTCCATGTTTTATGGTGTTAAATGCTGTAAATGTTATTACTAAACAAATCCTGGCATTTTCGTTTTTCGTTGTCTTTTCAATCTTGTTGAAATTATGGCTTGCTCCTAATTACGGCTTGTCTGTAATACCTTGGATTTCTGTGGTTTGTTATGTTATTATAGTGATACCGATAGTGCTGAAATGTGTAAAAAGAATTCTTGCGCAAGGTGTAAGAGAGTAGAATGAAAATATGATGACTGAAAAGAAAAGATTGATAGTTCTTCCATTTGTGTTGCTCCTGATAAGCTCCATTTATTCGTATGCTTTTGCCGAATGGGGAGTTGATGAATATGGGCGATGGGAAATGTTGGGTCGAGTAGACTTCTTAAAGTGTGGATTGGACTATATTTCGTTATTTATAGTATTGTGGCTTGCAGGTCATAGTGCTAATAGATTACATGTTAGCAGGGAATTCCCAATTCTGTTTCCGTTATTATTATTTTCTGTGATATTTTGGACTGCGTTGACAATTGCAGAATATGGTTTGATAGCTACATTTTACACGCCAGGCTCTCCGTTGTCGTATTTAATAATCTTTGCTATCTATGTTGGAGTAGATGATGGGAATTGGGCCGCTATTAATCGTGTAGCGCCAATATTTGCTATAATTTATCTGTCGTTGGCAGTGCTTCCATATATGCAGATGAAAGGATTAGAGGAAATCAATAGTATTTCAGGCAACAATCCGATTACCTATTTTATGATAACATCTTTTTGGTGGGTATGCGTTGCCTCTGTAGAGATAACACATAAATCTATATACTACAAATTATTGATTATTTTGCTGATAGCATCGTGTGCATTTTTGGCATTCTCTTTAACTCTTCGTTCTTGGATGATTCAAACTGCGCTATTACTTATTTTGGTTATGTGGCAATTAAATAATTCAAGGTTGTTAAAAACCATTTTAGCCATATTTGTAGTTATTGCAGTTATGTGGGGTATTAAACAAGTGGCTGGCTCCAGCGAAATGCAAGATGAGGTGGATGCATTTAACGAAAAATTAACAGAGGATACTAGATCTCAACAATACGAGAATTTGTTTGATGCGGTTTCAATTAATCAGTGGATACTAGGAGGAGGAATGAATGCGTCATACACTTTTAATGGTATCGGAGGTTACAAGCACATTGATAATCAATATTTATTATTGTTATTTAGATATGGAATTTTGTTGGCCATACCATGGATTAGTATATGGTTAATAATATTATTTAAGAGAAAAGAAAAACGAGAACGAGTAGTGTATGATCGTAGTGCTGTATATGTTATTGTATTATGGTTGATGGCACTAGGAGGATTGTCAGTTTATAATGCTATAATAGTTAATCCTCAAAATATATTGCTGGCAATGGTGCTAGGAAGAGTACTATATCAAAAAAGTATATTATAGAAACAATGTCTTCTACGCATAATATTTTGTATGTAGGTCGGTTTGGATTACCAGAAACAGCTGCTGGTATACGAGTTTTTAATAACATTAAAATTCTGAATGCCATTGGGTATCAGGTACATTGTTTATGTTTGATTAACAATGAACAAAAATATGTTAAGATATCTGATGAAATTCATTACCATTTCATCTCAACTAATACGAGCAAACATATAAACAAACTATGCAACATTATAGAGCTATTGAGTGCATCCGAAGCGGTAAACAAGGTCAAAGCATATGCAAAGCAGTATTCAATAGACACAGTCATTCTATATAATGACTTGTTTATGTTGTCATGGAAACTTCTTAAATGGACTAACAGAAATAATATAAACCTAGTTGCAGATGTTACAGAGTGGTATGAGCGTCCTATAAAAAGAGATAAACTAATCAATAGGATTATTCCGTATTTAACGGATAAGAGAATAAGGTTTGTGGATCCACGGATTAAAAAGATAATCGCAATAAGTCCGTATTTGGTAGATTATTATCGCCAGAAACAATGTGATGTTCTGTTTTTACCACCTGTGTTTGATATTGAATCTAAAACAAATAACTCTAACGCTATTGCTCCTTATAATAGGTTGAGGTTTGTGTATGCAGGAACGATAGGCAACAAGGATATTTTAGCTCCGTTTATATCTGCTATATGTCAAGTTAATGCAGTGAAGGCAAGTGTCGAATTCCATATTGTTGGCATTTCTGAAAGAGACCTTGAAGGATATGGAAATATTAAAACATTTAAACGGTTAGGGATATATGCACATGGTCGAGTTAGTCACCAACAAGCAATGAACATTGTTGAAAACTCTGATTTTAGCGTATTATTACGCCATCCGTTAAGATATGCAAAAGCTGGCTTTTCAACAAAATTTGCAGAATCAATGTCTCTCGGTGTTCCTATGTTATGTAATCGGGTAGGTGGCGCAGAGATGATAATTAAAGATAGGGTAGATGGGGTGTTGACGGATTCAGTTAAAGTCGAAGATCTTTCATCTTTGATAGAAGAGCTATGTGAAATGCCATATGAATCTATTTGTAGAATGAAGCAAGCTGCATATAGTAAGGCTAATAAAATGTTTGATTACAGAAGCTACATAGAGCCGATGAAAATGTTTTTGAGATAAGATATGAGGGAAAAATGTAAAGTAATGCTATTTGTGGACGATTATGCAGGTGGTGCTGGTAATGTTATTCAAATTATGGCCAACGCTTTCTACATGAAGGAGAAATATCTTCCCATTGTAGTAACCTTAAATCCACATTCCCCTAAATACAAACTGGATAGACATATTGAAACAATAGAACATCCATTGTCGCAGTATAAGTCTATGAATAAAGTTTTTCAGTTTGTAGAAATGGTTCGTTCTATTCGTAGATTAATTGAGAAAGAAAAACCTACTGTAATAATTTCGTTTCTTGATAACATAAACACATTGGTCTTACTATCGCAGTATATTAACCGTTCTATTCCTATAATTGCGTGTGAACGAAGTAATCCAATCGCTATACGCCCAAATAAACTTTGGAATATATTGCGAAGAGTTGCGTATTGCCGAGCAGATGTTATAACAGTGCAGTGTTCTAATTTTAAATCCTTTATGCCTTCAATGCAACATAAGGTCAGAGTAGTACCAAACCCTGTGCTATTACCCAAATATGAGAAAATAGATTATATGCGTCAAGGCGCAGTGAAGTTTGTTTCGTGCGCTCGGTTGCATCCAATAAAGCAACATCATAAAATGATAGAGGCGATTGAATGTTTATATAAAAGGGGAATAGATTGTCAACTTACAATTTGGGGAGATGGTCCAGAACGCAATAATTTGGAAAATATAATTGCAGAAAAGGGTTTGCAAAATGTGGTTAAGTTACCAGGTGCGGTTCAAAATGTACATCAATTACTCTCTGAAGGGGATGTCTATTTGATGACATCGTATCAAGAGGGATTTCCAAATGCATTGTGTGAAGCTATGGCAGTTGGATTACCGACAATATCTTTTAGATGCCATGATGGTCTAAAGGATATAGTACAAGATGGCGTTAATGGATTTCTGACAGAGATGGATGATGTGCCAGCAATGGTTCATAGGATGGAGCAATTGGCAAAGCAACAAGAGTTATGCAAAGAAATGGGAGAAGCCGCCAAGTGTGCTATGCAAAAATATGACATAGATACAATCTATAAAAAGTGGGATTCTATTATCGTGTCGTTGGGAGTAATTGTATAGAGTATGAGAATAGTACAACTTGTACCGCAATTGTCGTCTGGTGGCGCAGAGCGCTTTGTTGTTGATCTTTCGAATGAGTTGAGCTTACGACACGATGTTGTACTGGTTGTAAGTCATCATTTGTCGGAGCAGAAGGCATTCTATCTGCCAGAGGTGTCCGAGCGTGTTAAAGTCTATTCTTTAGATAAGAAGATAGGCCTTGATGTGGCATATCTTTATCGCTTATACAAAGTAATAAAGAAAGAGTCTCCAGATGTTGTGCATACGCATATTGGAGCGTACTCGCATTTTGCATTATTGAAGTGGTTGTTCCCTGGAGTAAAATTTGTACATACTGTGCATAGCGAAGCACGAGCAGAAGCTGGAGGTCAACTAACTACGCTTCTAAAAAAGATATTATTCAGAAAAAAACATTGTACCGCCGTAACAATTTCAGAAGCTTCTAATCGCAGTTTTCAAGATTTTTATGGCAAAGATGTGAACTCTGTGTTAATTTGTAATGGTCGACCTTTGAGCGTGGTGTGGGCAGACAATAATTTAGTTCCACAAACGGAAGGCCGATATAACTTTGTGTCAATTGGTCATATCTCTCAAGTAAAGAATCATATGTTGTTGTGTTCCGCCGTAGCGCAATTAACACAAAATGGAGCACCAATAGAGTTGTATATGTTTGGTCGATTTGTAGATGAAGATATTGTTAATCGGATTAAGTCATTAAATAATTCACACATCCATTTATTGGGGGAGGTCGTAAATCCTAGACAATATCTTCGTAATGCAGATGTGTTTTGTATGACATCTATAAGGGAAGGTATGCCTATTTCCTTGATTGAAGCATTGTCATGCGGTTTAATCCCAGTATGTACGGCAGTCGGAGGCATCGTAGATGTAGTAGAGGATGGTAAAACAGGTTTCTTATCCGAAGATTTGACAATTGACTCCTATATAAAGGCAATAGAGAGACTCCTCTCCTTATCTAAAGAAGAGATCGTAGAGATGAAACAAGTATGTCAGAAATTATCTGAACAGTATGCGATAGAGGTCTGCGCAAAACAGTATGAAGAGGTGTTTAATATATAATTATAAGAAAAATAAAATAAGTGCCCTAGCGAGGAGGTAACTACACTGGGAATAGATATAAATAAAAGATTAGATATGGCATACAAACATTTAATTTTTCCTAAAGATTCACTCTTTTTGGTTACTGGTGGAGCAGGTTTTATCGGATCAAACCTTTGTGAAGCAATTCTAAATTTAGGATACCGAGTGCGTTGCTTGGACGATTTAAGTACGGGTAAGCAAGAGAATGTCGATATGTTCACTGACAATCCGAACTATGAGTTTATCAAAGGTGATATAAAAGATTTGAATACTTGCCTTAACGCTTGTAAAGGTGTAGACTATGTGTTGAATCAGGCAGCTTGGGGAAGTGTTCCTCGTTCTATAGAGATGCCGCTGTTCTATTGTGCAAATAATATACAAGGAACTCTAAACATGATGGAGGCCGCTCGTCAGTGTGGTGTTAAGAAGTTTGTTTATGCTTCGAGTTCTTCGGTATATGGCGATGAGGCTCACTTGCCAAAGAAAGAGGGCGTTGAAGGAAATCTCCTCTCGCCGTACGCTTTGACAAAGCGATGTGACGAAGAGTGGGCGAAACAATATACGAAGCATTATGGCTTGGATACATATGGTATGCGCTATTTCAATGTGTTTGGTCGTCGACAGGACCCTCACGGAGCATACGCAGCCGTTATTCCAAAGTTTATAAAGCAGTTGCTTAATGATGAACAGCCTACTATAAATGGAGATGGTCAGCAGAGTCGTGACTTTACATATATTGAAAATGTAATTGAGGCTAATTTGAAGGCTTGTTTGGCACCAAGTGAGGCCGCAGGGCAAGCATTCAATGTTGCTTATGGTGGTCGAGAGTATTTGATAGATATCTACTATGCACTCACAAAGGCGCTTGGTAAGGATATTGAACCGATATTTGGACCTGATAGAAAGGGTGATATTAAACATTCAAATGCCGATATATCTAAAGCGCAAGAATTGTTGGGTTATGATCCAGAATACGATTTTGCAAGAGGACTTAATGAAGCAATAGAGTGGTATAAGAATAATTTGTAAAGATAAAATATGAAGGATACTAAAATTTGTGTAATTGGTCTAGGTTATGTAGGATTACCATTGGCTCGTTTGTTTTCAACAAAGTATAAGACCATAGGTTTTGATATGAGCCAGCGTAGAGTAGATGCTCTCATGGCTGGACACGATGCAACTCTTGAAGTAAGTGATGAATTGTTGCAAGATGCTATTAACAACCACGGCTTTATTTGTACGACCAAGTTGGAGGATATCAAGGATTGCAACTTCTATGTTGTTGCCGTTCCAACTCCTGTTGATGAAAACAACAATCCCGACCTAACTCCATTGTATGGCGCAAGCACTACCGTTGGAAAAGTAATCTCAAAGGGCGATGTCGTTGTTTATGAGTCAACTGTATATCCCGGCGTTACAGAGGATGAGTGTTTGCCAGTGGTGGAGAAGGTAAGCGGCTTGAAATTCAATGTGGACTTCTTTGCTGGTTACTCTCCGGAGCGTATCAATCCGGGCGACAAGTTCCATACAGTCGAGAAGATTAAAAAGGTTACATCTGGCTCGACTCCCGAGATTGGAGAGTATGTAAATGAGGTTTATGCGTCTGTAATTACCGCAGGAACACATCTTGCTCCAACTATTAAGGTTGCAGAGGCAGCTAAAGTGATCGAGAACTCGCAGCGTGATATCAATATCGCATTTGTCAACGAGTTGTCGAGAATCTTTACAAAGATGGGTATTGATACTCTCGATGTATTGGAGGCTGCTTCGACAAAGTGGAACTTCCTGCCATTTAAGCCAGGCTTGGTTGGCGGACATTGCATCGGTGTAGATCCATACTATCTTGCGCAGTGTGCTCAACGATATGGATATAACCCCGAGATTATCTTGGCTGGTCGTCGAATGAATGACGGAATGGGTGAGTATGTGGCAACCCAAGTTATTAAGTTGATGCTAAAAAAGGGAATTCAGGTCTTACAATCTAATATTGTTGTTCTTGGCTTTACATTTAAGGAGAATTGCCCAGATGTTCGTAATACCAAGGTCGTTGATATTGTTAAAGCATTAAAGGAGTACAATTTGAATATTACGATATATGATCCTTGGGCAAATCCGGCAATAGCGGAGCACGAATACGGACTTGCTGTAACGAATGAGTTGCCAACTGATAAGTTTGATGCGGTGGTAATGGCAGTAGCTCATAACGAATTTAAGGAGCTCGATGTAATATCACTGGCTAATGAGGGAGCCGTTATATATGATGTGAAGGGGCTGCTCCCACGAGAGATTGTTGACGGAAGATTGTAGCTTCTAAAACAAATAGAGATGCGTATATGAAGGTTTTATTAGCATCGCCGATAGGCCTACCTGGAGGAATCGCACGCTGGACGGAGCATATTCTTCATTATTATGAACATGCAAAATATGATTGCGATGTCAGCTTTTTGCCGATGACTTCAAAGCTTGCTCAAAATAATATAAATATTGGGTACTTTCAGCGTGTAAAAAGGGGGCTTTCGATGTACTATGCGGTAGCTCAACAGGAAAAGATGATGTTTAACGAGGATCAATATGATGTTATTCATATTGCATCGAGTGCATCTATCAGCCTAACCAAAGATCTGTATATGATACGACTCGCTCATAAACGAGGCGTAAAGGCTATAATACACTTTCATTTTGGTCGTATTCCAGAGTTGAAACTGCGAAACAATTGGGAGTGGAAGCTGCTATGTATGGTAGTTAAGAAGGCTGATATGATTATGGTCATCGATATGCCTTCATATGAAACACTTTTGCAATCGGGTTTTACCAATGTTCGACTATTACCCAATCCTCTGTCACCGATGGTGTCTAAAATAGTAGATGAGGGTAAATTGAGTAAGAGAAATAAACGGGAAATTCTCTTTGTTGGACATGGCTATCGAACAAAAGGAATTTATGAGTTGGTCGACGCTTGTAGGGAGATTCCGAATATTAAGGTGAAAATGTTGGGTGCTATTTCGGATAAAACAAGAGATGATTTGTTCAAATATTCTAATAATGCAGAATGGTTAGAAATTGTTGGCGAAATTCCGTATGAACATGTCATTATGGCAATGATGCAATGCGATGTATTTGTATTGCCGACATATACTGAAGGTTTTCCGAATGTAATATTAGAGAGTATGGCTTGCGGTTGCGCAATAGTTACAACACCAGTTGGTGCAATTCCTGAAATGCTCGAGGAGGAAGAGGGAAAACACTATGGAATAATGGTTGAACCTCGAAATGTAGAGCAATTGAAGGCTGGTATAGAGAAAATGTTGGCAGATGACAATTTTAAGACTGAGTGTCGTGCAAATGTTCGGCAGAGAGTAATTGAAAGGTATAATATAGACTCTGTATGGCGACAAATGGTCGATATATGGAGAGAAACAGCAAAACAATAATGGGGCTGAAAAATAAAATCAAAAACAATCGTTTTGTCAGAGGTTTGTACTTTTTTGTTAAAGCATACTTTGGATATAGTAGAAAATCATTTGGATATATAGCTGAGAGAGTAGTGCTTACCCCACCTCTTGTAGTGTCAAATCCTCACAATCTATATATAGGAGATAATGTGGGTATTGGCGGTAATGCTCACTTGTCTTGTTTGAATGCAAAGTGCATAATCAAGGGCAATGCTGCGATTGCGCACGGCTTTTCAGTACATACTGGTAATCACGCTCACATTAAAGGTATGTTTATTACCGATATTACAGAGGCAAATAAACCCAAGGGCTATGATGAGGATGTTATTGTCGAAAAAGATGTGTGGATTGGTTGCAATGTAACACTTCTATCGGGAGTAACAGTTGGCAGAGGTTGCACTATTGCTGCTGGAGCTATAGTCGCAAAAAGCACTCCGCCTTATGCCGTGATTGGCGGTGTGCCTGCCAAGTTTATAAAGTTCAAGTGGACTATCGATGAGATTCTTAAGCACGAGTCAGTACTCTATTCCGAGGAGGAGCGATTCTCTCGTAAGGAGTTAGAAACTATTTTTGCACAATATCAGAAAAATAAAAATACTAACATAAACAACACATAACAAATGTCAATTTTTAAGGACAAAGTCCTGTTGATTACAGGCGGTACGGGCAGTTTTGGAAACGCCGTACTTCGTAGATTCCTTGACTCGGATATCAAGGAGATCCGTATCTTCTCCCGTGACGAGAAGAAGCAAGATGATATGCGTCACGCTTTGCAGAATCCGAAGGTGAAGTTCTACATCGGTAATGTGCGTGACAAGCAGTCGGTGGATGTGGCTATGCGTGGCGTAGATTATGTCTTCGCTGCGGCAGCCCTCAAGCAGGTGCCTTCGTGCGAGTTCTTCCCTATGGAGGCTACAATGACCAATGTCGTAGGTACCAACAATGTTCTCCTCTCGGCCATCGAGCACGGTGTGAAGAATGTTGTTGTCCTCTCGACCGATAAGGCAGCCTACCCAATCAACGCTATGGGTATCTCGAAGGCGTTGATGGAGAAGGTTGCTATCGCAAAGGGTCGTGAGCTTGGCCAGAATGCCACTACAACAATCTGCTGTACCCGTTACGGTAATGTTATGGCATCGCGTGGCTCGGTTATTCCGTTGTGGGTCGAGCAGATGGAGCAGGGCAAGCCTATCACCATCACCGATCCCGAGATGACTCGTTTTATGATGACCTTGGACGATGCTGTAGATTTGGTAATCTACGCCTTCACTCACGGTGAGAATGGCGACTTGTTCGTTCAGAAGGCTCCAGCGGCAACCCTCTCGACCTTGGCCGAGGCGTTGAAGCAGACCTATGCGCAGATCGATCCGAAGTATGGCGAGACCGAGGTTAAGGTTATCGGCACACGCCACGGCGAGAAGCTCTACGAGACTCTCGTAACCCGTGAGGAGATGGCGAAGGCTATTGATATGGGCGACTACTACCGTGTCCCTTGCGATACCCGTGATTTGAACTACGACAAGTTCTTCGTTGAGGGCAACGAGGAGGTTTCAAGAATCGA